>Ga0082207_1000030_pt1 | contig 95339 bp, 80 predicted proteins | sample LakMenEpi10Aug09_FD_71540 | JGI IMG/M metagenome (GOLD analysis project Ga0082207, IMG submission 71540) | reverse complement strand
GTGCAAACAGATCTGTCCCTGTTAGCCCAGGAGTTTGAGCAGGATCAGCCCATGGGTCTAGAACCCTGGTCGGTCGGAGATCCCAAGAGTGCAATCCCCTATATCCTAGCACTCATGGACTGCGATCGTAAATCAACAGGGCTCAAGTCCCTCCAGGGTAAGATTTGGGATCAGGGCTATCAATCGGGTAGTCTGCAATCCCAGGTTTTTCCCGATGTTCCTCGTTCCCTAGAGGGTTGGCATCAGTCCGGTAAGCGGGTAGTTATTTTTTCTTCTGGCAGTGTACAGGCACAAGTGCTGATTTTTCGCCACAGTCAAGCGGGAGATTTAACCTCTTGGATTCATGACTATTTTGATACCCAAGTTGGTCCAAAGCGAGTAGCAAAAAGTTACCAAGCTATTGTAGCTGACTTGGGGGAGATTCCTGATCAGGTTCTGTTTGTTTCTGATGTGGTGGAGGAGTTGCAGGCTGCCCAGGCTGCCGGGCTGCAAACCTGTTTTTCCCGGCGACTCGGAAATGCAACTGCCGATTCACAGGGGTTTCCCTGGGTGGAATACTTTGATCAAATCCAACTGGTTTAGGTTTTAAGCCAGTCCTTGCCGCCGATTGAATGTGTCTTTTAAAGTACCAACATAAAAATTAAATACAAGTAGCCAATAAATGTTAAAATTTTTTCAAAGTAGCCAAGTAGAATTACAATAAATTAGGTTATCTAGACATCTCAGAAAAACAATGAAATCTATTATTTTGTTTAATCAGGCAGATCAAAGAACAGATCAAACCCATAAAACTTACACTTCGCCATTTATATCTTGGGATCGTCAAGCTGCCGTTCGATCATTCGTCAATACAGATGATGAATGGTCAAACTATTCTGGTTATTGGATGCCCACTTCGGCAGATAATATTTTAAGCCATCCTTTGATACCAGATGCGATTAAGCAATCTTTGTCGGCGTATTTGCTCATTGGTAGTTTAGATTTTACGTATGACTTAGAGCAAAAATTAATTTCCCACGTTTCCTCGCAATTAGCATCCGGAACTTTGCTTCCTGACTTGCCCAATGATGTAAAAATTGATGCTCTCAAAATTCAATGTGATGAGGCGTTTCATGCACTCCAAGCTCAACGATTAGCCACAAAAGTTCGACAAACCAGTTGTGTAAACCCAGATCATACCTTAAGTTGTTTTTTACGGTTTGTTGCAGAAGTAACAAATGGTTCAAATCTCCTGTCTACTGAACTCTTATTGTTTTGTGCGGTTGTGGTTTCGGAAACGCTGATTACTAAATCATTACGTGATGATTGGCGTGATTCGTCCTTACCAAATGAAATTCGCCATTTCTTTCATTTGCACTACAAGGATGAAGTGCAACATTCTCTGTATTTCACCTGGCTGCTGCACCATGTTTGCACTACTTGGTCAACTGCTACCCAACAGATGATTTCTGATTTATGGCCAAAGTTTATTGATGCTTATCTAGACTCAGATATTAATATAGCTAAACGAGCATTACAGGAATTTGATCTAGCTGGGGATTTAATTAATCGCATCATTCATGAAACCTATTATCAACCTGGGTCTTCCTATCAAATTCAGCGTCAATTGTCCATGGTTTACACACTCAAAGCATTTGAGCGAGTTAAGTAGGTGGGCGTTAAAAATTGTCGTTGGGGCAAGGGAACAGGGAACACTTCGACAAGCTCAGTGCATCGCAGGGAACAGGGAACAGAAAAATCAATTGTGTAATTAATTCTGTCCCATTACTTAGCTAAAACTGTTCCCAGTTAAGAGTTCCCTCCCCTCACAGATAACTTTTTGGTGAAAACCCTAAATATTAGGTGCGGATCTCTGGCACTTGATACAATTGAATTTTCTCCTTTATCTCTACTTGGTTTACCCTGTTATGTTTATCCCGAAATATCACGAAGAAAACAATTTAGAGGTTTTGCATAACCTCATCACCGCACATCCTTTAGGGACATGGGCAGTGTGTCAGGACAATCGGATTACGGCGCATCACCTACCATTTATGCTTTATCCCTCACGGGGGACTTACGGCTCACTGATTACTCATGTCTCTAAAGCTAACTCAGTGTGGCAACTTACTCATGATACCATTGATTCATCTCTAATTATTTTTCAAGGTGCAAATGCTTATATAACCCCCTCTTGGTATGCCAGCAAGCAAGAACATGGCAAAGTTGTTCCTACTTGGAATTATGCGGTGGTGCATATCTACGGAAAGCCAACGGTGTGGACGGATATGAACTGGTTACATCAACATATCCATACTGTAACGGATGCTCACGAGGCAAATCAACCCAAACCGTGGAAGGTGGACGATGCACCCCAGGAATACATCGACCAAATGACCCAGGGGATTGTAGGAATTGAAATTCCGATCGAGCGCATTATTGGTAAATGGAAAGTGAGCCAAAATCGGAACGAAGCGGATCGCCAGGGTGTGATCGACGGACTGCGGGCAAAGGGCGATCCAGAGTTGATCGCTATGGCAGACATGGTGGAAAATCCGGGAAAACGACTGGATCAGACTTAAAAAGTACCAGTGATGCTAGGATTTTATTTAGTAGCGCAAAATACATATAAAAATACTATTTAGGAGATTGATTAGTCAATATGGTGATGTTATCCCACCCAACCGTAAGCGATCACCACAAGCTGATCGGCGATGCACTTATCCTACCCGTACGCCGCCTTCTTGGTCCTGGTCCATCGAATGCACATCCAGCCGTATTAGAGGTTGTAGGTCGTGCGCCTATCGGTCACATGGATCCGGTGTATCTGAGGGCAATGACTGAACTCCAGGATTTGCTACGCTACACCTGGCAAACCGATAATCGGCTGACCCTAACGGTGAGTGGTACGGGGACAGCAGCTATGGAAGCAACCCTGGCAAATACAATCGAGCCGGGAGATAAAGTTTTAGTTGCCGTGAAAGGGTATTTTAGTGAGCGGTTAGTGGAAATGGCAAAGCGCTATGGGGCTCAGGTGGTTTCCATTAACTGTCCCTGGGGTGAAGTGTTTAGTTTAGCGACGATTGAACAAGCCCTCGACACCCATCGCCCCGACATCTTTGCGATCGTTCACGCGGAAACCTCCACCGGAGTGGGTCAGCCAATGGAAGGTATTGGCGACCTTTGCCATAAGTACAATTGCCTGTCAATTCTGGATACAGTAACCTCTCTTGGCTGTATTCCCGTCTTTTTAGATGACTGGGGAATTGACATTTCCTACAGTTGCAGTCAAAAGGGTCTAAGCTGCCTGCCTGGGATTGCCCCTGTTACCTTCAATGATCGAGCTATAGCCAAGATCGCGCAACGCAAAACCCCCGTTGTTAATTGGTATCTTGATGTTGCTTTACTCGAACGGTACTGGACTGGTGATCACGACTATCACCACACGGCACCAGTGAATATGAATTTAGGTTTACATGAGGGGCTGCGTCTTTTAGCGGCTGAAGGTCTAGAAAAATCTTGGGAGCGTCATTTTCAGAATGCAAAGCGCTTGTGGTCAGGATTGGAGCAACTCGGTCTACGCTTACTTGTACCCCAAGAACTGCGACTGACAACGATAACAACAGTTTGTATTCCTGAAGGCGTGCATGGCAAGATATTTACAAAACATCTCCTGAACACCTATGGTGTGCAAGTCGGAGGTGGACTTGGTGTCCTGGATGGTTCAGTTTGGCGGATTGGTCTTATGGGCTATAACAGCACGGTGGAAAATGTTGATCTGCTGCTGAATTTATTTGAATCCGAATTACCAAAATTTCGTGGATCAGCGCTCAGTTAGGGTTTGCTGATAGAAGCGTGGTGTAAGCCATAAAATTCTTCTTGTGATGGCAAGTGAAAGTTTTAGCCAGTTGGTATAGTTCAATAGTATGGTCTAAATACATGAAAAATGCTATAAATTAGCAAGAATTTATATGAACAATACTTGAATGAGATACAGTCATAAGCCCCCTCCTCGCTTACGGGGAGGGGGTTCTTGTATTTCACTCAACCAATAACCGCTATAACACCGATTCAATCATCAAAATTAAGTAGTAAACTGTTCAATAGTTTTACGAAGATCAGGATTTGATTGATGATTCCCATTATTTCCACTATTCCCCTTTTTCAACTCGCTTCAGGTGAGTTTCTTTCTCTCCAAATATATAAATTTGTTGGTGCAAAATCGGGTAAGAAAGTATATATCCAATCTAATTTACATGGTGCGGAAATTGTTGGTAATGCTGTAATTTACCAACTCATTGATTTCTTAATGACACTAAATAATACTCAGTTAATAGGAGAAATTTGGCTTGTTCCTGTTTGTAATCCCTTAGCTGTTAACCAGCGAACTCATAACTTTTCCACGGGTAGATTCAATATTTATGATAGTAAAAATTGGAATAGAATTTTTTGGGATTATGAAAAACAACATGATGATATAGAAGAATTTGCCCGTTCTCAAATTGGCTTAGATATAGATACTATTAAGCATAATTTTTTTCAAGAAATCAAATCTAGTTTCGATAGTCTTTTAGAAAAAATAAATTCCCCTAGTAGTGTACAACTAACCGATAAATATCGCTATAAGTTACAATCTCTTTGTTTAGATGCAGACTACGTAATTGATTTACATAGTCACACTGGGGAAGGACTAGAATACCTTTATTATTTCCGAAATCGAGAAGATAGTGCTAATTTATTTCTTCTCGATTATAGCATTTTATTTGATGAATATGATGGTGATGCTTTTGATGAATCATTTATCAAACCTTGGTTAGCTTTAGAGGATGCTTTGTTAAAATTAACTGGAGAAAAAATCAGATTTGATATAGAAGCATGGACTTTAGAATTAGGAACGGGAATGCAAATGAATCCAGATTCAGTATCTAAAGGAGTGGGCGGAATTAAAAATTATTTAACTCAAAAAAGCATTTTAAAAATACAGGATTTAATGCAACCAGAAACCATATCTCATCAAACTAGTTTTTGTTCACTCAGTCAACTCAAAAAATATTGGAGTCCCGGAGGAGGAATGATTTTATCTAAAGCTAAATTAGGTACTTTAGTTAATCAGGGAGATTTGCTATACAAGGTTCTTACGTTCAATAAAATCGGTGAATTACCCACAACTATTGATGTTTATGCTGAGAAAACAGGGTTGGTTTATGATATATCAATAAATAACTCTGTTAATGAAGGAGAATTTGTCCTAGCAACTATATAGTTTGTAATTAGAAGTATTTAATTTCCATGTTGATGATCAAAAATGAAATTACTATTCGTCCCATGAAAAATCATATCCATGATTATCAATTAATGGAAAAATGGCGTAGTGATGAAAAAGTATTACAATTTTATGGTGGTAGAGATGATTCTTATGACTTAGAAAAAGTTATCGAAACCTATCAACCTAGAATCTTGGGAAAAGAAGCAATGATTCCCTGTATTTTCTTGTATCAAAATCTGGAAATTGGCTATTTACAATATTATGATTTAAATAAATTATCAGAAAATATTAAACAAATGTATTGTCTAGAAAACACTAATAATGTTTATGGTATTGACTTATTTATTGGTGAAACTCAATATTGGAATCAGGGAATTGGGACAAAAGTCCTTTTATCTGCCATAAATTATCTTTTCAATCGCCTAAAAGCTGCTAAAATTGTTATCGATCCTAATGTGAAAAATTTCCGCGCTATTCGCTGTTATGAAAAATGCGGTTTTGTAAAGGTCAAGCTTTTATCAGGTCATGATCTCCATGAAGGTAAATATCAGGATTGTTGGCTAATGGCAATAAATCGTAATAAATCGTTAAACTAAAATAAATATCTGACGGAATTTAGTTGCTAAAAAAATTATGACTCAACCAACTACAAAAATTTGTATACTCGGTGGTGGCTTCGGTGGACTCTATACAGCCCTGCGTTTAAGCCAATTACCCTGGGAATCTACACCAAAACCTGAGATTATTTTAGTAGATCAAAGCGATCGCTTTGTCTTTTCTCCCCTACTTTATGAACTCCTGACCAGAGAACTCCAAACCTGGGAAATAGCCCCACCTTACTCAGAATTACTCCAAGGAACAGGTATTCAATTTTACCAATCTACTGTTTCCGCCATAGATATCAACAAACAAACAGTCCAATTAGCAGATAAATCAGAACTGAATTACGACCGTTTAGTATTAGCATTAGGTGGTGAAACACCCCTAGATTTAGTTCCAGGTGCTGCTAACCACGCATACCCATTCCGTACCATTACTGATGCCTACAAATTAGAAGAACGGCTGCGAATTTTAGAAGCAGCAAATCCAGAAAAAATTCGTATTGCCATAGTTGGCGCGGGTTATAGTGGGGTAGAATTAGCCTGTAAATTAGCAGATAGAATCGGACAAAGAGGACGTTTACGCCTCATTGAAATCAGCGACCAAATCCTGCGAACTTCCCCAGAATTTAACCGCGAAGCCGCTAAAAAAGCCTTAGATAGCAAAGGCGTATTTATTGACTTAGAAACCAAAGTGGCCGCCATTGAGAAAAATAGTATCTCTTTAGAGTATAAAAGTCAAGTAGATACCATTCCCGTAGATTTGGTAATTTGGACAGTGGGAACAAAGGTTTCTCCAGTTGTCACAGCTTTACCCCTCAAGCAAAACCAGCGGGGACAAATTACCACCACACCCCAATTACAAGCTATAGAACATCCCGAAATCTTTGCATTAGGAGATTTAGCAGACTGTCTCGACGCAGAAGGAAAACAAGTTCCCGCCACAGCCCAAGTTGCTTTCCAACAAGCCGATTATACCGCATGGAATATCTGGGCTACTATTACCAATCGTCCTTTACTTCCCTTCCGCTATCAACCATTAGGGGAAATGATGGCTTTAGGAATAGATAACGCCACCCTCACAGGTTTAGGTGTAAAATTAGATGGTTCTTTCGCCTACCTAGCCCGTCGTCTCGCTTATCTCTATCGTTTACCCACATTAAATCATCAGTTGAAAGTCGGTTTTAACTGGTTAGTTAGTCCTATAATACAAACTCTTTCTTAATCAAGATCCCCGATTTCTGAGACAGGTCGGGGATGTAAACTACAAAAATTCAGATATCATAGCTATATATTTGCTGACTACTGAGGATTAAAGTATTAATTATTATGAAAAAACCTAAGGTAATTTTTGTAGATGCGGTGGGTACATTGTTTGGTGTTAAAAATAGTGTTGGGGAAATTTACCGACAAATCGCCCAGGATTTTGGTGTAGAAGTTTCCGCCCAAATTTTAGATCAAAACTTTATTAAAAGCTTTAAAGCAGCACCACCACCGATCTTTCTAGATGCAGATATTAAAGATATTCCCCAGCGTGAATATGATTGGTGGCGGATCATCGCTTTAAATACCTTTGAAGGTGCGGGGGTTCTTCCAGAATTTTCTGATTTTACCGCTTTTTTTACCGAACTTTATATCCATTTTGGCACTCCTGAACCTTGGTATGTTTACCCTGATGTTAAGTTAGCTTTGATAAACTGGCGACGTTTAGGAGTTGAATTAGGAGTATTATCTAACTTTGATTCCCGTTTGTATTTAGTATTGCAAGGTTTAGGACTGAAAGAATATTTTACTTCTGTCACCATTTCTACTCAAGTTCGTGCTGCTAAACCAGATCCAGAAATCTTTAAAATTGCCTTAAACAAACATAAATGTTCACCAGAAGAAGCATGGCACATTGGAGACAGTATAGAACACGACTATAAAGGAGCTAAAGCAGCAGGAATAAGAGGTATTTGGATTAACCGCAATATTAGTATTTAATACCATAATTATACTGTTGACATATATTTATAGTATAAAATTTATTTGCCAGGAATCTACATATAAGCATATTCATGAGTAATAACTATTAACCTAGAAATTAGATTTTTAGGCGTTGCTGATTTGAAGTTCAAAGGGAATGATATAAGGATATATTTAAATATCTATGTTGTTTTCATCTACCGTTTGTTCTTGAATCTATGAAGTCTTATTTAGCCGCCGCTATTCAAATGACCAGTGTGCCTGATTTACAGAAAAATTTAGCACAAGCAGAAGAATTAATTGACTTGGCCGTGCGTCAGGGTGCAGAATTGGTAGGTTTACCAGAAAATTTCTCCTTTATGGGGGAAGAAAAAGATAAACTAGCTCAAGGAAATGCGATCGCCCAAGTAACAGAAACATTCCTCCACACAATGGCACAACGCTTTCAAGTTACCATTCTCGGCGGCGGCTTCCCTATTCCTGTAGATAGTCACAGTAAAGTTTATAATACAGCATTGCTTATAGGCACTAACGGACAAGAACTAGCCCGTTATCAAAAAGTACATTTATTTGATGTCAATGTCCCTGATGGTAATACCTATCAAGAATCAAGTACCGTCATGGCTGGACAGGAATTACCTGCTGTTTATACTTCCCCTGAATTGGGGAAAATAGGCCTTTCTATTTGCTATGATGTCCGCTTTCCTGAACTTTACCGACACTTATCCAGCCAGGGCGCGGATGTCTTATTTATACCCGCTGCCTTTACCGCTTTTACTGGTAAAGACCATTGGCAAGTATTACTACAAGCGCGGGCGATCGAAAATACCTGTTATGTGATTGCTCCCGCCCAAACTGGTACTAATTATCACCGTCGCCAGACCCATGGCCACGCCATGATTATTGACCCTTGGGGTGTAATTTTAGCAGATGCTGGGGAAAAACCAGGGGTAGCGATCGCTGAAATCAAACCGACCAGACTAGAACAAGTGCGTCGACAAATGCCCTCCCTAAAGCATCGCGTATTTTAGTCCCTCAGATCCCCGACTTTTCCAGAAATTGGGGGTCTATGTTCTCAGTGTTTGGGTTATATTTGGTCAGAAAAAATATTTTTTCCAAAACCCTTGACATTATCCCCACAAAACTGCTATATTTTCTATAGTGAATTCATTGGGGCGTAGCCAAGTGGTAAGGCAGTGGGTTTTGGTCCCGCCACCCCTAGGTTCGAATCCTAGCGCCCCAGTTATAGAGAAAGCAAGTCTTAATGACTTGCTTTTTTTGTTTTTACACTTGTAGGAAAGTGAAAAAGCTCTTATTCTAGTAAAAATAAATTAATTACCCAAATAAAGAAATATTGATAAATTAGTATCTGTAACATCCACAATATTTGCAGAAAATTTATCTTACTAACACTGATTAGACATATATCTGCTTGAAGGTATTAACCAAGAACTACTTCAGAATATTTTCTGTTAAGTATATCTGTAATCCGAGGAAGAATCAGTATTGATTATTAACCAGAAAACATTGAGTATTAAATATTTCTCAAAGTTTTCTAATCATCATTTTCTTCCAGATATATTGTTGCAATTTGAGAGGAATATGATTGTGACTACAAATGTGATAAAGTTGAAAAAAATGCTTAATAGCTCTAGATATAACATAATTGATCTCAAAAAAATAGTTCCAATTGCAATTTACCATCGTTGGTTTATACTAGGGGTTTCCTGTACAGTCATGTCAGTAACAAGCCTTTTAGCTATTACTACTAAACCAACTTATCAAAGCTATATGCAAATATTGGTAAGTTATAATTCCAGTGAATCTTCATCAATTAATGGAATAGAAAAGAGTGCAAAGGACTTAAGTAAATTACAGCTATCAACCATTGATTACAGCAGTCAACTTAAATTAATGTCCAGTGATAAATTACTGCAAAAAGCTGTAAATTTACTTCATGCTAATTATCCACAAATGATGGTAAAAGATATTTATAATCATAGTCAAATGGTTAACAATTCATCTTTTGCGATAACTCAGTTACCAGTAGAATCAGGAGTTAGTCAAAATTTAAGTCAAATATTTTTGTTCTCTTTTACTGATAAAGATCCTTTAAAAACTAAAAGAGTATTACAAGCCTTAGAAAAAGTATATAAAGATTATAATGCAGATCAAAAAAATCAGAGAATTAGTCAAGGTTTAGCCTTTGTTAATAGACATCTATCCCAGGTGCAAGAGGATATATTAAAAGCTGAGAAAAACCTAGAAAATTTTCGTAAACAAAATAATTTTATTGATCCAGTTTTAGAAAGTAAACTTTCAATACAGTCTTTAGCGAATATTCAAAAACAGCGACAAATAACTCGCGCTCAATTGCAAGATGTGGAAGCTCAATATAACAGCCTAGAAAGAGAAATAGCATTTTCTAATCAAAAGCAAACAAATATTAATGATTCTCTAAAATCTCGCCAATATCAAGGCTTAATTACTGAACTTGAGCAAGTAGAAAAGGAGTTAAAGCAAGCTCGAACAATTTACACAGAAAAATATCCAATTATCGAACAACTGAAACAGAAAGAACAGATTATCAAGACACTGTTACAAGAGCAGAGACAAAATAAAGCTATTATTGATAATAAATCACAATTATCAATAGAAACAAACCCGAAATTGGAGAAAGATTTAACCCAATTAAAAATCATGAGATCAGGACTAATTGCTCATGATAATGATTTGGAAAAATCCGAACAAAAAATTCGTTCCTTGCTGAATAAATATCCAAGTTTAATTACAGATTACAAGAGTTTAGTTGCTAATGTAGAAATTTATCGTAAAACACTGCAAGAATTACGACAAGTGCAAAATTCATTAGGTGTAAAAATTGCTCAAGAAGGTTTTAATTGGCAAATTTTAGAAGAACCTGCTCTAGGGATACATATAGGTAATTTGCGTTGGTTATTAATTATTGTAGGAATCATGATTGGTCCGGTATTGGGTTTAGCAGCAGCCTTAATTTGGGAAAAATTTAATCATACAATTTTTTATACCCAAGACTTACAAAATATCACCAATGTTCAGTTATTAGGATCAGTACCAAGATTAGAAAAAACTCCAAATAGTTGGATAAATAGACTGCAATCTATGGTAAGAAATAAATCCAAAAAAATAGATATTTCTCATCAGGGAATGATTAAAAACTTACCTAATCATGAAGCTTTAGATATTATTTACCAGAATATTCAGATATTAAATAGTTCTTTGTCTTTAAAATCATTAATGTTAACTTCTGCATTACCAGGAGAGGGGAAAACAACTTTGGCCTTAGGGTTGGGAGCTAGTGCGGCTCGAATGCACCAACGAGTATTAATAATTGATGCTAACCTGCGTTCTCCTAATTTACATAAAACTCTAGGACTGACTAATGATTGGGGGTTATCCTTATTACTTGTTGATGATATTAATACATCATTTCATACTTACATTCAGCCTATTCATCCAGCTATTGATATTTTGACCGCTGGACCAATACCAGAGGATGCAGTAAATTTGCTTAGTTCTGAGCGAATGCAAGAATTAATGGATTTATTTGTCCAAAATTATGATTTAGTGTTAATAGATGCACCCTCAGTTTTAGATACAGTTGATGGTAGAATTGTGGCTTCTTTATGTAATGGAATTGTCATAGTAGGACGTATTGGTAAAGTTACTCCCCATAAATTGATGGAAGCTACAGAAATTTTAAAGAAGTTAAATTTAATTGGTATTGTTGGCAATGAAGTTTATCATTCTCCCCAAATATTGACACCATGAATAGGAGTTAAGAATTTAAAAAGAAGAAACACAAACAGAAAATTATCCAGTTCCCAGTCTCTAACCTCCATTTTTGACAATTGCTGAACTAGAATAGTAGACGCTTGTGATCAAACAATTAGCATGAAGTTTTTTGAGATGAAAGGTAGACATTGGTGGATAAGTATCCTGATCTGGTTTGTATTACTTGCTCCTGCACAAGCATCTGTAATTCTGCGTGTGGCAATTGAAAGAGAAGTCAAACAGGTAAAAGTCGGTGCTTCCACAACTGCTATTGTTAAAGATAGTAGTGGTAAAACATTAGGAGAACTACCGGGAATGAGACCCTTTGCTGCTCAAGCAATTCCTGGGGGAGTAGCTTTAGATAGATGGCAATCGGGGTTATTTTGGATTGAACCTACCAATAAGGGATATGTTTATATTGGCGATCGCTGGTTTCGCGGTAGAATCCTAGTAGTACCCACAGCCAACGGTTTGACGGCTGTTAACTGGGTTGATTTAGAAGAATACCTCTACAGCGTCATTGGTGGAGAAATGGACACTAGCTGGCCACCAGAAGCCCTGAAAGCTCAAGCCATTGCTGCCCGTACCTATGCCCTTTATGAACGGGAAAGACAACGGAGAAATCCCGTTTACGATTTAGGAGATAGCCCAGATCGTTGGCAAATTTACAAAGGTATAAGTAGTGAAGCACCCAAAACCTATGCCGCAGTAGACACCACAGCGGGCAAAGTCTTAACCTACAAAAACCAGATCATTCTTTCCGTCTTTCATGCTTGTTCCGGTGGACACACTGAAAACGTCGAAGATGTATGGAGTAGCAAAGAACCTTACCTACGGGCTGTTCCCGACTTTGACCAAAATATTAAAGAATGTAACTGGATAAAAACCTTCACCCCTGGAGAAATTAGTGCCAGAATTTCCGGCGTTGGTAATGTCAAAGATATGATTATCGAAACTCTTTCACAGTTCAAAAGTGTAAAAAGTCTCAAAATTGTGGGTGATAAAGGGACTAAAATTCTCAAAGGTGAAGAAGTCAGAACTGCATTGAGAATTAAAAGTACCCGATTTACCGTTAATAAAGATACCAATGGCAATTTCATCCTCCAAGGATTAGGCTTTGGTCATGCTTTAGGAATGAGCCAATGGGGAGCTTATGAATTATCAAAACGTGGTGCAAACCACTTACAAATTTTAGGATATTACTATCAAGGTGTAGCCCTAACACCTATTCAAGCAAAATAGCAGTTGTTAGTTGTTAGTTGTCACCTATTTGCTTATTCTTAAATTCCTGTTCTAGTAAATCTGTTTCTGTAGAATAAACAGAATCTTCTTTACCAATAACTTTTTCAGTGGCAAATTCCCTAGCAAAAGCAATCTTTTTCTGTAAAGAAACATCAGCACCTGCTAATAATCTAGCTCGTTCTTGACGTTGAGAATTGCGGTTAGAGATCTGATCATTGCGTCGCTTAATCCAAAAATATCGAATTAAAGGAATAGCAAGAAAACCTGTACCATAAGCTAATAAAACTCCATAAATACCTTGCACAAAAGCCACTAATCCGCCAATTTGAGCCGCAACCGTGCCATTTTTTAATAAATTGCCCAAAATCAAAGCCCCAACAAAATTTACTCCTCCTAAACCAGCACTAAGGAGAATTTGTCCAGAACTAGCTGCACTAAACTTCCAGGAAAATTCATGCAAATATTCAGATATTGAACGCCGCTGTTTTTTACTAGCTTTTACCTGTAAATCAGGGAAATAATATACCATTTGACCATCAGAACTTACCTGGGGCATTCCATTAAATCTTACCAGCACAGGCAACATATAATCCTCATATTCTTGTTGATATTTTTCGCCAATATCATCTAAATAAGGAGTAATTTGTTCTGCTACTACCGCACCTTGATTATTATTAATTACAGCGCCAATATCTTCCCAGCGGCGTTCTTCCAAATTAGCGTTAGGATCACCATCACCAAACAGAAATGAAAACACCGCTTCAAAAAAATTCATCTCACTATTTTCGCCCCGTTCCCTCCGTTGTTCTTGGTAATTATCACCATAATTTGGGCTAAAATACCAGAATAAATCAGGGAAAAAGAAGAAATTATTACTTCTAGAACTACTACCACCGCGATTATCATCATCTCGATTTGAACTAGCAGTCATAATAATGAAAATAGTCACAGTAATCAAAATGATAGAAGCAACTAAAAGAATGCCAAAAGAAATCCGAATTAGGTAAAATAGGACAGACCAAACTTTTTTCCACCATTCTTGCAAGCGTATTTGCAAGTATTTATTGCGTAAAATATCTCGAAAATTGCGGGGAAATTGGTAAACAACATCACCTGATTCTGCAACCTGTAAATGTCCCCCAGCGTCAGCAGCTAGAGCTAATAGACTTTGATTGACTTCAGCTATATTTAATCCTATCTGGGTGGCCACATCACCAACTGTAACTCGGTAGCCCAGTTGTTCCACAGAACGCATAATGGCGGGATTGGGAGTCATAAACTTGCTACATTATTATATTTTGGTTTACCTTTATTTCAGTATAATTGAACTAATATTTCTTGTCTTTGTGGTTATTAATTGCAATAATACCTTATATTGGTTTTCTGCCTTTATCCGCCTTTATCCGCATTCATCTGCGGTTAATTCATTACTCAATACCAATCAGCAAATTTATATATACATATATGGTTCAGTACAGTCTCGCTCAAAGTCCAGAAATTATCCTGATTGTTCCTGGCAAAGATTCCGCTAAAGCCCGTGGCAAAGCAATGGATCAGCTAATGGAACTTATGGAAGCGGGGGAATTACCAACAGAATTAGAAGCAGGATTTGGTCCACAACAATTAATTGAAGTAAAAGAACCAACAACAGATACTTCTAATCGTGAAGATGAAATTACCCAAGCAGTGCAAATTCTCAGTAATTTAGCCTCACTGAAATTAAAAGTCCAAGAATCACGCACCGAAGCCCTAGAAATTCGTCAGGCTATTGACATACTATTTTCCGATAAATCTGTCACAGAGGAAGAAATAACCCATCTCAAAGAAGGTTTTAAAGTTCTGAAAAACTTTGCTCAAGCTAACCTCCGTTACCAGGAAGCAAAATTAAAAGCAGAACAAGCTAGACAGATTTTAGATCAGGCTCTCAAATCACCTGAATAATATCATATTTAGGGTTTAAGTAGGTTGGCGTTAAAAATTGTTATTATGACAAACAAACTCCTAGTTCCTGATCCCAAAAATCAGGGATTTGATGATTGCAAATTAGCTCGCAAAGTTTTTGATGGTAACTCACCAAACATTTCCTTATAATTCCTCACAAAACATGCAGTATTCCGAAATCCCCACTCCTGAGCCACCTCCAGCACTGTTTTTGTACTTGGATCAGAATTCATTAAAGCGTAGCGTACACCATTAAGCCGTTGAATTTTGATATAGGCCATAGGGCTGATACCAAAAATCTCCTCAAATCCAGAACATAAGGCTGTACTGCTAGTTCCTAATTCCTCACATAGTTTTTGTAGCGTTAAAGGTTTATCCCTATAGGATTTAGAAATTTCTTCTGCTTTCTTGACCAGGGAATAACGACGGAAGGGTTTTAATGTGCGTTGTTTCTTTTTAGCGTTATTACCAAAAGTATTAATTAGTAGTGGCAAGAAATCCTCCATTATTAATGATTGCATCTGTGATTGCATTAATAATGATGGTTGAGTATTGAATACATGAGTAATTTCTTGATAGAAAGCCCTGAGAGATCGCAACGAGGCAGGGTGTAAACGCATGACATTATGCTTAATAACTTTTTCTCCATGTTCATACCCCATTTGTTCGTATAGAGTATGAAAAGCCAGCGCATTCACACTAGCTATGACCAGATGAGCATCTTTGCCAACAACTACATCTACTTCCCTAGTATAGTCAAAACCAAATATATCATGATTTTGAATAACGCAACCGTGAGAGCTTACTTGTGTTAACTTGGGTTGAAATGCCAACGAAAAGCCGATATTATCATCAGATTTCGTACCAGTGGCTTTAGTAGATTGGCTTTGATGCAGATGAGTAAACTTCAAATCTCCAAAGTCCGCAAAATTAAGAGTTCCTAAAAAGCTTCCTGGGCTTAATTGAGCACCTCTTTTGATCTTCAGCGTTTTTATGGCTTCTGCAAATTTATATGGATCATGAAACTGGCGAGTAAAAACCAGTGAATTATTATCAGGATTTCCTTTAGACATAGATTTACATCTCTTATACGTCCCATAATAGTATAACTCCCAGATCCCCGATTTTTTTAGATCAGGGATTTGATTATTAGACAAAGAATGTAGAGACGTTTCATGAAACTACAAGGGTTATAGGAAACGCATATTTAATTAATTTTCAGAGATATCTATTGCAAATTACCTCGCAAAGTTTTTGATGGTAACTCACCAAACATTTCCTTATAATCTTTAGCAAAATGTGCAGCATTCCAAAATCCCCACTCCTGAGCCACATCCATCACTGTTTTTATGTTCGTATCAGTATTCATCAAAGCGCGACGTACCCCATTAAGCCGTTGGATTTTGATATAGGCCATGGGACTGATACCAAAAACTTCCTCAAACCCAGAAGATAAAGCAGTACGGCTAGTTTGTAATTCCTCACATAGTTTTTGTAGAGTTAAAGGTTTATCCCTATAGGATTTAGAAATTTCTTCCGCTTTCTTGACCAGGGAATAACGACGGAAAGGTTTTAATATGCGTTCTTTTTTTTGAATGCCCTTACCAAAGGTATTAATTAGCAATGGTAAGAAATCCTCCATTATTAATGATTGCATCTGTAATTGCATTAACAAGGATGTTTGAGTATTGAATACATGAGTAATTTCCTCATAGAAAGCCCTGAGAGGTCGCAATGATGTAGGGTGTAAACTCAGAGCATTATTTTGCATAACCTTTACTGTCAGATTGTATCCCATCTGTTCAGATAGAGTATAGAAAGCACACTTATTAACACTGGTCATGACTAAATGAACGTCCTTGTCAACAACTATATCTACTTCCCTCGTAGGGTCGAAACCAAATAGATCATACTTGCCAACAGCACAACCATGAGAGCTTGCTTGTATTAAATTAGGGTGAAATACCATTGAAAAAGCGATATCATCAATAGACTTTCTACCGTTGCCTTTAGTAGCTTGATTTTGATATAGGTGAGTAAACTTCAGATTGCCAAAGTCCGCAAAATTAATGGTTCCTAGAAAGCCTCCTGGAGTTAATTGACTACCTTCTGTTACATTCAAAGGTTTTATGGCTTCTCTAAATCTATCTAAGTCATTGAACTGACGAGACAAGACCAGAGGATTGCCATGGGGATTATGTTCAGACATAGGTTAGGGTATTAATACTGGGTAATTTAAAGCAAAGAAACTTTATCATACTACCAATACCAAGGAGAACAGTAAAATAATTGTCACTCAAATGTAAAGTAAAATCTCTGAATCAAGATTGACAGTATATTCATTTGTGTTATCATTGCACTATCACAAAACTTGCTATTAATGGGTGCAAGTTTCAAAAAAATTAAAAAAAAATTAAAAAATTAAAAAAATTTTCTTTTTTTTGGGTTCTAACCCGTTGACTTGCGGCGTGGGGTGTGATATTCTGATAATGGGAATGCGTGCCTAAATAAAAATTTTGCGACCACTCCATTATAATACTATAACCATAGTACCACACCGAAAGCGACCTAAACCCTGAAAATAAAAAATTTTTTTCAAAAAACTTATTTAAAAATTAAAATTAATAACTTTAACTTATAGATTAGACAAGAGCAGGACATATAGTGTATACCTGGTTCTTATGGGGGTATTTCCACCCAACGTTGGCAATATTCTAGCGCCTCCAAAGGTTGTTTACTGAGTACGTCGTTTATATATTGAATTGAAAGCGGTTTATTGTCCATCACCTTTTTTTGATGTGGTGGGAGTAAAAGTCGTATTGTGCGACTTTTGTATAAGATTTTTAAGAAGGACAAAACTCCTGTTTCGGCACAATCTAGCCCAGAAGTAAAAAATTGTCACTTTTTATAATAAAGTTGTATTTGCTTGATTAGATGGCTTTATACTAAACAGTAATATTAATAGTTATTAATACAACCCATACCAGCAGGTAGTCAAAAAGTATCCTTTCTACCTAATTTACACTGCCAACTTTGCCAACACAGCGAAACAATGACAGATACTTTAAACCCCACCCCCGGCTCTATAATCAGTTGTCGCAGTCGGCAATGGGTAGTGCTGCCAGATGAAAATCAAGACCTTATCCGCCTCCGTCCCCTCAGTGGTCACGAAGAAGAAATGGTAGGGATTTATCGGCAGTTAAATTTAGAAAATCTAGCCCCTGCAACCTTTCCCCTGCCTACTGTTGACAGTATTAAAGACCACACAGCAGCCGTGTTATTGATGGATGCAGCCCGACATCTGTTACGCAGTGGGGCTGGTCCTTTTCGCTGCTTGGGTCGCTTGTCATTGCGTCCTCATCCTTATCAGCTAGTTCCCTTGTTGATGGCACTGCGATTAGAAACAGTGAGATTATTGATTGCTGATGATGTGGGTATTGGTAAAACCATTGAAGCTGGTTTAATTGCCCGTGAGTTGTTAGATAGAGGCGAAGTGAGACGGATAGTAGTTTTATGTCCTCCTCACTTATGTGAGCAATGGCAGCAAGAATTAAGAGAAAAATTCCATATTGATGCGGTGGTAGTCCGTTCTGGTACCGCTTCTAAATTAGAACGAGCAATACCTAACGGTTCTCATGTATTTAGTTATTATCGCCACATAATTGTCAGCCTCGACTATGCTAAAGCAGAACGCCGTAAAGCTAGTTTTATTACCCACTGTCCTGATTTTGTCATTGTGGATGAGGCACATACTTGTACCCGTTCTAGCAGTAAGGGTACATCCCAACAGCAACGACATCAATTAATTCAGCAGATTGCCCAAAAACAAAACCGCCATTTATTATTACTTTCGGCTACTCCCCATAGTGGAATTGAAGAATCTTTCCTGTCATTGTTAGGGTTACTCCAGCCAGAGTTTGAAAATTTAACGTTGGACAAACTGACAGAACCAGAACGAGATACATTAGCCAGTCATTTTATCCAACGACGACGGGCAGATGTGAAACTGTGGTTAGGGAATGAAACGCCTTTTCCTGAACGCAAATCAGACGAAGAACCCTACAAGTTATCCAAGGAATATAAACAGCTTTTTGAAGAAGTTTATAACTTTGCACGGGGTTTAGTAAAAACTACTACTGCAGAAATGAGTCATGCCCAACGCCGGGGACGTTATTGGTCAGCATTGGCATTAATTCGTTGTGTGATGTCTTCCCCTGCTGCGGCTGTGGCCACCTTAAACCGTAACTTAACAAGCAAGGAGTCGAAAATTACGAATTACGAATTACGTTCGCGTAGCGTTTCCGATAGCTTGCGTGGCGTAGCCATAGGAAATATTACGAATTACGAATTAGATGATGATTTGATGAGTTCTTATGTCTATGATCCCACAGACCAGGAACAAGCTGTAGATGCTGCTCCGACTGTGGTAATAGAACAGGGAAAGCAAAGTTATGGGGATGCAGATAAACGCAAGCTGCGGACTTTTATCCAAGCTGCGGCAGAGTTACAGGGGAATAAGGATCAAAAGTTACAAACTTGTATTAATTATATTCAATCCCTACTGGCAAATAATTACAACCCGATTATCTGGTGTCGCTACATTGCTACAGCTAATTATTTGGCAAATGCCCTGAAACAGAAATTAGAAAAGAAAAGCGGGCAAATTCGGGTGATTGCCATTACTGGGGAACAGTCGGAAGATGAACGAGAAATTAGGCTGCAAGAATTAAAGTCCTATCCTCAAAGGGTGCTAGTTGCTACTGACTGTTTGAGCGAAGGGGTAAATTTACAGTCTCATTTTAGTGCGGTGATTCACTATGATTTACCTTGGAATCCTAACAGATTAGAACAACGAGAAGGACGCATTGACCGCTATGGACAGGTAGCGGCCCAGGTAAAAAGTTGTTTACTCTATGGTCAGGATAATCCCGTAGATGGGGCAGTTTTAGAAGTGTTAATTCGTAAGGCAGTACAAATACATAAAACATTGGGTATTACTGTTCCTGTACCAATGGATAGCACTACTGTTTCTGAGGCAGTGTTTAAATCTTTATTTGATAAGAGTACAGACGCGCAACAGTTGTCATTATTGGATTTATTAGATGAGGGAGAATCAGCCGTTGAACAGGTGCATAAACAATGGGATAAGGCTGTAGAACGGGAAAAAATCAGCCGGACTCGCTTTGCACAAAAGGCAATTAAACCAACGGAAGTAGAACAGGAATTGATGGAATCTGATCAAATTCTCGGTAGTGAAGACGATGTATTCAGGTTTGTGAAAAATGCTTGTACGCGGTTGTCTTGTTCATTAATTCAACAAAAACAAGGATGGTTATTACCGTCAATTCCTAATTTTTTACAACCCACTTTAGGGAATGAAAAACGGTTAATTACTTTTACCACACCTGCACCGTTTGGGGTGGAATATGTGGGACGGAATCATCCTTTGGTGGAGGGTTTAGCGCGTCATATTATCGAAGAAGCTTTGGTTAATTCCCCAGAACCTTTGGCGGCTAGGTGCGGGTTTACTACTACAGATACTGTAACTAAACGGACAACTTTATTGTTGTTAAGATTGCGACATTTGTTGACACAAAAAGTTAGTAATCGGGCTTTAGCTCAAGGCGTGGATACGCTCAAGCGTAATCATCAACTGTTAGGAGAAGAATGTGCGGTAGTGGGGTTTACCGGACCGCCCTCAAATCCGATGTGGTTAGCACCAGAAAAAGCGAAAGCATTGTTAGAACAAGCCAACCCGGTCGCTGATGCTCCTGCGGGACTGAAAAAACAGGAGGTAGAAGAGTTGTTGAATCGTTTAGATGAGTTGCAAACAGATTTAGAACTATTTGCCAAAGAGCGATCGCTCTCTTTATCCCAATCTCATCAGCGTGTACGGGCAATTACTCAGGAGGGCAGGGTTCAAGTAATACCACAATTACCGATGGATTTGTTGGGTGTATATATCTTGCAACCGGGGGTAATTCGTAATTCGTAATTCGTAATTCGTAATTCGTAATTTGGAATTTGGAATTTAAGAAAGAAGCAAGGGAGGATGTTAAAGGTGACAAACACAAACACAAATGCAAATATCAAAAGCAATAATTATATCACAATTACAGATAGGACAAAACAATTTGCAATTAGGATAATTAAAGCTTGTTGCTTTCTTGATGAAAAACCAGGAATTTATCGGGCACTTTCTAAACAGTTATTGCGGTCTGGTACTTCTGTAGGCGCAAATGTTAGAGAAACTCAATCTGCTCAATCTGATAAAGACTTCATTCATAAATTAGAAATAGCCCTGAAAGAAGCTAGAGAAACTCAATACTGGTTAGAAATTTTGATAGAATCAGAATTAGTAGATAAACCAAAATTTACCTTACTTCTCCAAGAAGCTAACGAAATTGGAAAAATCTTAGTCGCTTCTACCAAAAAACTCAAAGACAAATAATTACGAATTACGAATTAAAACTATGATTGGCGTACAATTTGAAGGCAACTTACTCGCAGCAGATATTACCACCGAACTATTAACCGGTAATATCAAAGGACAAACACCGGCGGATTTTGGCTTACCTAAATCTGATAAATTAGAAGATGAAATTGCGATCGCTTGGGGTGATGCAAAAGCCTATTGGGCATCTTTTCAACGCCAATTAAATAGACTGGATGCCGAAGATACAGCCACCAGTATCACCCGTGAAATGGCTGTGCTGCTGTTAAAAAGTCTGGGATATACCCCAGTATATACCGCTAAAGCTGAAGTGGTAGAAGGGCAAACCTACGCCATTTCCCACCGCGCCGTATTACCATCCGACTCTTCAATTCCGAATTACGTTCGCGTAGCGTTTCCGAAGGAAATATTACCAATTACGAATTATCCCCCCATTCATATTATTGGTTGTCGGTTAGATATTGATCAACGTCCTCCCAGTGGGACTCCTCGGTTATCAGCGCATGGATTAGTACAGGAATATCTTAACAAGACAGAGCATCTTTGGGCGATCGCAACTAATGGTTTTCGCTGGCGGTTATTACGCGACTCTTCTCTCATGACTCGCCTTACTTATATCGAATTTGACCTAGAGCAGATTCTCAACGGTGAGAACTTCGCGGAATTTGGCTTATTTTATCGGCTTTTCCATCGTTCTCGTTTACCAGAGACTGCGGATGATGCGGATAAATGCTTATTGGAATATTACCATCAAGAGAGTCTGCAACAAGGGGGAAGAGTCCGCGACAGACTGCGCGACGGGGTAGAAAAAGCCTTGATACAGCTAGGAAATGGCTTTATTCAACATCGTGATAGCGAAAATCTCCGCCAAAAATTATCTAATAATTACGAATTACGTTCGCGTAGCGTTTCCGATAGCTTGCGTGGCGTAGCCATAGGAAATATTACGAATTACGCATTATACCGACAATTATTAAGATTAATCTACCGTCTCTTATTCTTAATGGTGGCTGAATCTCGCAACTTATTATTAATTGGAGAAGATACAGAGAAAGCGAGAATTTATCTTGAATATTACAGTATTGAACGCTTGCGAGAATTAGCAGAACGTCCCCGCTATCATCGGGAAGGATTTCAAGATATTTGGCAAGGTTTACGGGTGACATTTAAGTTATTTGATGAAAATTGGCGCGGACAAATATTAGGATTATCGCCTTTAAATGGTGATTTATTTGGTTCACAAACCTTGACAGATTTAGATGATTGTGGTATTGATAATTATGATTTATTAACTGGCATTCGTTGTTTATCCTTGTATGAAGATAAAGGTCAAACACGCCGGGTAAATTATGCGGCTTTGGATGTAGAAGAATTGGGAAGTGTCTATGAAAGTTTATTAGATTTTCACCCCCAAATTAAACAAAATCAAGGCATATATGAATTTAATTTAGTATTTGGAAGTGATAGAAAAACCACAGGTTCTTATTACACACCTCCCCAACTTGTCCAACAGTTAATTAAAACCGCATTAGAACCAGTTATTGAGGAGAAATTGAAGAACGTCACCCCTTCTCGTTCCCATGCTCTGCATGGGAATGTAGATCCAGAGGCTCTGTCTCCTGGTACAATTGAGGTAGAACCTCAGCGTGTGCATTCCCAGCCGGAGTCTGGGAACGAGAGGTTAGAACAAGCATTATTAAGCATAAAAGTAATAGACCCTGCTTGTGGTTCTGGACATTTTTTATTAGCAGCAGCAAGACGCATAGGAAAGGAATTAGCGAAGGTGAGAACAGGGGAATCTCAACCAGCACCCGAACCTTTACGTCAAGCGGTGCGTGATGTGATTCAAAACTGTATTTATGGCGTAGATTTGAACCCTTTAGCGGTTGATTTGTGTAAAGTGGCTTTATGGATTGAAGGTTTTGCGACTGGTAAACCATTGAACTTTTTAGATCATCGGATAAAATGCGGTAATTCTCTGGTTGGTGTTTTGGATTTAGATTGTTTAGATGCAGGTATTCCTGATGATGCTTTTAAAGCGGTGACTGGTGATGATAAGAAGTTAGCCACTGATTTTAAAAAGCGGAATAAAAAAGAACGGGAAACCCAAGGACAATTATCTATTTTTGAAAAGATAGAAGATGAGGGTGTAAATTATGCGAAATTATGGCAAGAATTAGCGGACTTTTCCGAAAATACACCCCAGGAAGTTAAAGAAAAAGAGAGAAAATATCAAGATAATCTTTTAGATAATCATTGGTGGTTAAAATATGTAGCTTGTAATTTATGGACTGCGGCATTTTTTATGTATTTAACTGAACATAATTTACAACTTTTACCAACTACAGCAACTATAGATAGGTTAAAACGGGAAACTGTCCAAAAAATCCTCAATTCTCAATCTAATTACGTTAGCGAAGCTCTCCCGAAGGGAGCATTACGAGTTACGAATTACGAATTACAAGGGTTAATTGAAGCTGCGAATAAGTTAGCAAAGGAAAAGAATTTCTTTCACTGGCCTTTAGAATTCCCAGAAGTTTTCAACCCTCAATCTAATAATTACGAATTACAAATTACGAATTACGAATTAGGATTTGATTGTGTTTTAGGTAATCCTCCTTGGGAAATATTACAAATTGCTGAAAAGGAGTTTTTCGCTTCTCGTAATTTGGAAATTGCGAACGCACCAAATAAAGCAGCGCGGGAAAAGTTGATTAAGGAGTTACCAAAGCAAAATCCAGCGTTAGCACAAGCTTTTGAAGATGCTAAACATGATGCTGATGCTCAAAATAAGTTTATTCGAGAAGCCGGAAGATTTCCTTTAACTGCGGCGGGTAAAATTAATACTTATGCTGTGTTTGCGGAAACTACCAGAAGTTTGATTAATGATAATGGACGAGTTGGGGTAATTGTTCCTACAGGTATTGCAACTGATGATACTTGTAAAAAGTTTTTTGGTGATTTAATTCAAAAGCAGAATTTAGCAAGTTTGTATGATTTTGAAAATAGAGAAAAATTATTTGCTGCTGTAGATAGCAGAATGAAATTTTCTTTACTTGCTTTGAGTGGTAAACCAATTAAACGCGGTAATTTTGCATTTTTCCTCACTCAACCTAAACAATTAGAAAATCAAACGCGGTTGTTTCAACTTTCACCTCAAGATATAGCTTTAATTAATCCTAATACTCTCACTTGTCCAGTTTTTAGAACAAGCAAAGATGCAGAATTAACTAAAAAGATATATCAAAATGTGCCAGTTTTAGAAAATGAGAAAACCGGAATTAACCCTTGGGGTATTTCATTTATGCAAGGTTTATTTAATATGTCTAGTGATAGCGGGTTATTTCACACCCAAGATCCCCAAATTCTTGAAGAAGTCGAGGATCTGAAAGTACCATTATATGAAGCGAAAATGTTTCATCAATTTGATCACCGTTGGGCGACTTATACAGATAATGGTGATACTCGTGATTTAACAGATGATGAAAAAAGCGATTTATCTTTTGCTATTCAACCTCGTTATTGGGTTGATAAAAAGGAAGTTGAAAATAAATTAAGTGGGAATTGGAAAAAAGAATGGCTTTTATGTTTTAGGCGTATTTGTCGTTCAACTGATGAACGTACAGCCATTTTTAGCCTAGCCCCTAAAATTGCTTTTGGTGATAGTGTATTTATAATGCTTCCAACAATAAATAATCCACATTTAATATCATGCTTATATGGATATTTCAACAGTTTAGTATTTGATTTCGTTACTCGTCAAAAATTAGGAGGAACTAATTTTAGTTTTTTCATCCTCAAACAACTTCCCATTATTCCCCCAGAAAAATACACACAAAAAGACATAGAATATATCACCCCCCGCGTCCTCGAATTAGTGTACACATCCTGGGAAATGCAACCCTTCGCTTTAGACATGGGATACAACGGAGAACCATTTATTTGGAATCCCAACAAACGCGCCTTAATTCGAGCGGAATTAGACGCATATTACGCCAAACTTTACCAACTCACCCGCGATGAACTACGATATATATTAGATCCTGCTGATGTCTATGGTGCAGATTTTCCCAGTGAAACATTTAGAGTATTAAAGAACAATGAAATCAAACAATTTGGGGAATATAGAACACAAAGATTAGTCTTAGAAGCCTGGGATGTAATTCGTAATTCGTAATTCGTAATTCGTAATTCGTAATTATTTTGTCAGAATCAGGATAACCAGGATTAAAGGATGTACAGGATGTGATTTTGATATCTGTGGTGTGGTGTTTGGTAATTGTTAATTGTCTGATAGCGTAGCGGGGCGTTAGCCATATCAGGATAACCAGGATTAGAGGATGTACAGGATGTTATTTGGAAGTTATCAAACATAAAAAGATTAAATTATGTTAAAAAGATTATTCAATTAGGCAATTTATTAGTATAATCATCTAAACATCAAAAACTTCACTCTCAAATTACTACAAAAAACATCAAACCACATCTTGTAAATCCTTTAATCCTGGAAATCCTGATTCTGACAAAATAATTACGAATTACGAATTACGAATTACGAATTACGAATTACCAATAATCCTGATTTAGACAATTACGAATTATGAAAATCCTAGTCAAACTACAAGAACTCATCCCACAATCAGAAGCAGCTATTCTATTAATTAGTTCCCTCATGGGACAAAAATTAGCATTAGTTGATTGTACAAACATTGCTAAACTCACCCCCGAACAACTAAACCTAATTTTCACCCATATTCCCCCAGAATGGGATTATCCAGAAATCACAGAAATCTTTAATCCTGACACCCTCACACAAACCTTTACTAATCAATTAATAGCATATATAGATCACCGTTTAGGACGCACCCCCCCAACCTTCTTTAATTACGAATTACGTTCGCGTAGCGTTTCCGATAGCTTGCGTGGCGTAGCCATAGGAAATATTACGAATTACGAATTACGAATTACGAATTACCTCGATATATTTAACTTCCGTAATCAAATTATCGGCGACTATCGCCGCTATATAGAAAGCTTCTTAAAAATCCGTGATCATAAAGTTAGAGAATTTGTCAATCAAGAACTTGAAAAAGGACAACTGTGGACAAATCCCCTCGTCCAACTTAACCCCAAATATCGCCCTGGTGCAACAGTTACCGAATTAGTAAATAGCGGTATTTTACATCCTGAATGTGCTCAATACTTCTCTAAAAACGGCAAACCTTTTCACTTTCACTATCACCAACAACAAGCATTTGAAACCGCCGAAAAACAAGAACCTTATGTATTAACAACAGGTACAGGTTCTGGGAAAAGTATGACTTATGTAGTCCCCATTTTTAACGACTTACTCCGTCATCCAGAAATTCAAGGAGTCAGGGCAATATTAGTATATCCCATGAATGCCTTGATTAACTCTCAAGAAGAAGAAATCAAGAAATTTCTCAATAACGTTCCTAACACCCATATTCGCGTTGCTAAATACACCGGACAAGAAAGTTTAAACACAAAAACCGAAATTCAAAATAACCCACCCCACATATTATTAACTAACTATGTGATGCTGGAATTAATGCTTTCCCGCACCCACGAAGAAAAACTTGTTGCTTCTCCAGAATTAAAATTTTTAGTATTAGATGAACTCCATACCTATCGCGGTAGACAAGGTGCAGACGTAGCGATTTTAATTAGAAAACTCCGTCAACGCTGCGGAAAGAATAGCCAATTGGGAAATCACATTTCCGCAGGAAATATTACCAATTACGAATTACGAATTACGAATTACGAATTATTATGTATTGGGACAAGTGCTACCATGTCCACAGAAGGAACACGCACAGAACGCCGTCAAGTAGTAGCAGATGTTGCGAGTAAATTATTTGGTGTTGAAATTAAACCCCATAACGTCATAGACGAAACCTTAGAACGTTCTATAAAACTGGCTGAACCGACGGTAAAAGAACTGAGAGAAAGCATTGAAAAAGGTTTACCACCAGAGACAGAACAAACATTAGAAAACTTCCAAAACCATCCCCTAAGTTCTTGGATAGAAATGACATTTGGTTTAGCTGAAGAAAAAACGCCCGAACCAATAACCGAAAACTCTTCAATTACAAATTATGAATTACGAACTACGAATTACACCCGACGTACACCCATAAGTTTAGAATCTGGTGCAGAAATATTGGCTAGTAGTTGCACTTTAACACCAGAAAATGAGAATGCAGTCAAACAAAACTACGAACAATATCTCAATGTCCTCAAACAAATGTTTTTATGGGGAAGTAAAGTTAAAGGTTTAGCTTTTCGACTCCATCAATTTATTTCCCAAGGTGGTAGTGTTTACGCCACTATCGAAACTCCAGAAAAACGGTTTCTTACCTTAGAAGGACAATATACCACCACAGAAAACCGTTTACTTTATCCTCTCGTTTTTTGTCGGGAATGTGGACATGATTATTATGTAGTAAATTACAATAACGACAAACAAATAGTCTTTCCCCAACTTCCCACAGCATTAGATATGAGTCCTGAATATGCTGATATCCAAGCTGGTTATATTACCTTAGATGAACCAGGACTTTGGGATGTTTATAAAGATGAAGAAAGACTTCCTGATTCTTGGTTTACCGAAACTAAAAAGAAAGGAAGAGTTCCTAAAAAAGACTTTGCTAAATTCATTCCCCAAAAATTACAAATTCTCCCCAACGGGAAAATTACAACTTCCCTATTACAAGGAACAACTTGTTGGTTTGTTCCTAGACCATTTCGCGTGTGTTTAAATTGTGGTGTAGTTCATGATGGGAATAAAAACGAATTTACCAAACTTTCCCGCTTGAGTAGTGAAGGTAGAAGTACCGCTACAACTCTCCTCTGTTTATCCACCGTCAGCCGTCTAAAACAAGTTTTCACAGGCGAAAAAGCCCAAGCTGCTAAAATTCTCAGTTTTACCGATAATCGCCAAGATGCCTCATTACAAGCGGGGCATTTTAATGATTTTGTCCAAACCAGTTTTTTACGTGCTGCTTTATTAGGTGCATTACAAAATAAAGGACAACTTACTCATAGGGAATTAGTGAGTGAAGTTATCAAACAAATGGGAATAACCCAAAAAGATTATGCTAAAGAAGTGGCAGAATTTGGTAGAGGTAAAACACGCAACGAAAAAGCTTTTCAAGACTTAATTGAATATCGTCTTTATGAAGATTTACGCAGAGGATGGCGTATTGTTCAACCTAATTTAGAACAGTGCGGACTTTTGGTAATTGAATATGATGGTTTAGAGGAAATTTGTACAGATAAAGCTATTTGGAATAAACACCGTCATCCAGTTTTATTACAAGCAACTCCTCAAGAAAGATTGACTGCTGCTTTAGCTTTATTAAATCATCTCCGTCGGGAATTAGCTATTGATGCTAAGTTACTCCAACCTGATAATAAAGATTCTTTAATTAGAGATGTTTTCCAAGCAATTAAAGAACCTTGGGTATTTGATGAAAGTGAGAAGTTGAATTTGAATTTTGCCCAGTTCGCAACTATAGATAGTAGCACCAACAAACAAGCCAAGGTGAAATTAACAACTAGAAGTAAAATTGGGCGGTTTTTACGTTCTCCTAAAGCTTGGACATTACGCAGTGAATTGTTAACAGAAACAGAGTACAATACTTTAATTAATACCTTCATTGCTGCTTTAGCTGATGCCGGTTTTTTAACTACTAAAAATGGTATTCAATTACAAATCAATTCCTTGGTATGGAAATTTACAATATTAACTGAAATTCCCCCAGATCCTCTTTCATCTAAGCGTTTACAGGGTCAAGAAGATGCCAAAATACCTGTTAACAAATTCTTCCAGGAATTTTATCAAAGTAATGCCCAAAAAATTCAAACAATGGAAGGGCGAGAACATACAGGACAAGTCAAAACTAAAGCCCGTCAAGAACGGGAAGAAAGGTTTAGAAAAGGGGAATTAGCGAGTTTATTCTGTTCTCCGACAATGGAATTAGGAATTGATATTTCTGACCTCAGCGTTGTCCATTTGCGGAACGTTCCCCCCAGTCCGGCTAACTATGCCCAACGCAGTGGCCGGGCTGGACGGAGTGGACAAGAAGCATTAGTTATTACCTATGCGGCCATTGGTAGTGGACATGATCAATATTTCTTTAAACGTCAAGAACAGATGGTAGCTGGGGCTGTTGCACCACCTAAACTAGAATTAGCCAATCAAGATTTAGTCCAATCTCACGTATATTCTATTTGGCTGGCACATACGGGAGTTTACTTAGATGACTCCATGAACAAAATTCTCGATTTAGATGTTGATGGTTATCCCCTTAAAGACAGCATCCGTCAACAATTGATACTGATTCCTGTAAAATTAGCTGAATGTCTGCAAGCCACTCAATCAATACTTGCAGATGCTTTCTGCCAAACTGATTTACAAAAAGCCTCTTGGTATTCTGTGAATTGGCTACAATTTACCATAGAAAATGCACTGAATACATTGAATAGAAAATGCGATCGCTGGCGGGAACTATACCGTGAAGCCGTGATCCAATTAGACAAAGCCCGCAACATCATAGACCGTCATGCTAGAGGCTATGTCACCCAAGAAGAAAATGACATTGCCAAAGCCCAGGAACGAGAAGCATTACGACAAAGAAGCTTATTAGTCGGACTCAACCAAGGTAAAAGTAATAGCGAATTTGAATTTTATCCCTACCGCTACTTCGCTGCTGAAGGATTTTTACCAGGGTTTAACTTCCCCCGCTTACCTGTGAGGGCATATATTCCCACTAATGACGGTGGTGAATTTATCTCCCGTCCTCGTGTTGTCGCTTTACGGGAATTTGCACCCAGTAATATTATTTACTATGAAGGTAGTAAATTCATGGTATCAAAAACCAAAATTCCTGTCGGTGGAATTGATAGCCAGTACCAACGAGTAAAATGTTGTTTTAACTGCGGTTATTTCCATACAGATAATTTGAGCCGTGATACTTGTGAAAACTGCGGCACAAAATTCAAACCAGATGCCTATCAAAATCTTTCTGAACTAAGTCGTGTTCTCTCAATGGATACCGCCCTCACTCGCAGAAGAGAAAGGATCACCTGCGACGAAGAAGAAAGACTCAAATACGGTTATAACATCACCACCCATTTCCGCTATGCCGCCCAAAAACAAGAATCTGCCACAGTTTTAGCAGCAGATCATACACCACTATTCAAATTAACCTATGGTAGTACAGCCACCTTATGGCGGATTAATCGGGGACTGAAGAAAAACACCGAAGAAAGAGGTTTTAAATTAGATATCAAAACAGGACTTTGGGGAGATTTAAAAACAAATTTATCACCAACCAACTTACCCGCCGAAACTTTGCACACTGAAGTTAATTTAATGGTAGATGACACTTGTAATATTCTCGTCATTGAACCCTTGATTGTTCCCCAAGACAATAAAGAAGCCTTTATTGCCACACTCCAATACATCCTAGAAACAGCAATTCAAGCAGTTTATAAATTAGAACCAGATGAACTAGATTCAGAACGATTAGGAGAAGGTAAATATCTTTTATTTTGGGAAGCATCAGAAGGTGGTGCTGGGGTTTTATCTCAACTACTCCAACAACCAAAAGCTTTTCAAAAAATCGCCAATGCAGCCTTAGATTTCTGTCATTTTCAAACACCTAAAGATAGCTGTGTCCAAGCTTGCTATGAATGCTTACTTTCCTACAGAAATCAATTTGACCATCCTTTGATTAATCGTCATCTGATTAAACCTTTACTCGATGATCTGCAAGCAAGTACAGTAGAAATATCCGGTGTATTTCGAGATGAAAAATATCAGGAACTATTCACACAAACAGATGCAAACTCTGATTTTGAACGAGAAGTTTTACAAGAGATTTACCAACGGGGTTATAAACTACCTGATACAGCCCAGGAATTAATTCCCGAAGCCAATTGTAAACCAGATTTTATTTATAAAGATGAAAAAACTGCTATTTTCTGTGATGGTTCAGTTCATAATAGTCCTGAACAGAAAAAGCAAGACCAAATTGAGAGAGATAATCTGAGATACAATGCTGGATATCAGATATTAACCCTGCGCTATGATGAAAATTGGCGGGAAAAATTGGAGGTTTTAGGGAGTTTATGAATTGATAATGGCTAGACTGTGCCAAATCGGGAGTTTTGTACGCTAAGAAATCAGAGTAATCGCCTAAGCTGTACTGCATTTAGTTTGTATAATTATAGCGGGTAAGATGCCCACACTACAAAGTTAATCCTCTCTCAAAATTCCCCAAAATTACCGCCTAATTCTTGCTGTAAGCGGTACAAAATAGTATTTTTATCAACTTGTGATAGAATTTCCCGAATAACGGTATTAGCACCTAATTGTCCCCAAGTACAGCCCTTTTCTAGATATAACTGTGCAGCTTTACCGACTGTATAAGCACCATAACCGGCAATTCCACCTTGGGTAATAGCACTACCAACAAAAGTAGTAATATTCAGAGGATTATCACCACTAGCTATAGCTGCGGTAGTTTTACCTAAACCTAATATAAAACTACTACCAATTTCACTTAATAATAAACCACCAGAACTGAATAAAATTGTTTTTAATAGTTTACTGGCTTCATAGCTAGTCATGGGTAAACCATACAATTTAGCCAAAGCTCGAATTAAGGCTAAATCGGTAATGAAACCACCAATAATATCTAAAAAAGCAATAGGATTTAAACCAATAGCCAAAGCTTTATATTGACTAAATCGCCAAATAATATCTTCTGCTTCTTTTTCGCGGATATCAACGGTTTTTTCGGCGATATTTTCTTCCAATTCTCTAGCTTGAATTAGTGCATTTAAAGCTAAAAGAGAGCGTCCTTCTCTATTTAAAATATTTAGGATTGTTTGCTTTAATTCATCTACCTGGGGAGGTGGTGTTTCCCATTCAGAAGTAATGCTTCCGTCTGGATATTCTACCCTCACTTCCATTGGTGCAGGTTCAGCCGCTACCATGACAATTTCATCGGGTAATAAGGGCTTATTTTGTAAATTTCCCGCGCCTAATTGTTGAAGATTTTCATATATTGCCTTTCTATCTATATCTGGATATAAATCAATTTTATTAAATACCAAAATTAGGGGTTTTTGGGCTTGACGTAATTCTAATAATCCTTGATATTCGGTTCTAGTAATATCCCCAGAAACAACAAACAAGATTAAATCAGCTTGACGTGCCACGTCTCGCGCCATTTGCGCCCGGACATCTCCAGCAATTTCATCTAAACCAGGAGTATCAATTAATTCGACTAATACCTTATCTCCTGGTTTCCAAGGTACAGAACGAGGCCATTGAGTGACACCATTTAGAGGTCCGGTTTGCAGAATTTTTTCTCCTAATAAAGAATTTAATACTGCTGATTTTCCGCGACTGACTAAACCAAAAGCCGCAATTCTAATCACATTTGCATCTAATTTATGGAGTGTGTTATTTAAAGCTTCTATTTCCGGTTTTAGCAAACTTGCTAATTCTGGATTTGTAGCTAGTTGTCCCGATTTACGGAGATATCCATACCAAGACAATGCTTGTCTGAGACTAGCACGGGCGCGGTTTAAATGGGTTTCTTGCAGGTTACGGTTAATCACTGATTTTAGTTTTTGTGGCGACTATAGACTGAATGACTCCTAACTTGATGAATTTTAAATTCCTAAATATGCTTCTAAAACTTTGCTGTTATTTTGAATTTCTGTAGGACTACCAACAGCTAAATTTTTTCCTTCTGCTAATACCCAAACTCTATCACATAAAGACATAATTACATCCATGTTATGTTCAATAATTAAAAATGTCATTCCATCCTGACGATTCCATTTTAAAATGCGATCGCATATTTCGTCAATTAATCTGGGATTTACACCAGCAGCAGGTTCATCTAGCAATATTAACTTAGGATTTGTCATTAAAGCCCGACCAATTTCTAAAAGTTTCCGTTGTCCTCCGGATAAACTACCGGCATAATCAGCGGCTTTTTTTTCCAAGCCTACGGACTCTAATAAAAACATTGCCCGTTCTTTTAATTGCTTTTCTTCTTTAGCAATTAGGTGGTGTTGAAATTGGACTTGCCAAAAGTTCTCACCTGTTTGTTTTTGCGCTCCCAGTAACATATTTTCTAATACTGATAACTTCGATAAAACCCGCGCTACTTGAAAGGTTCTTACTAAACCCTGTTGGGCAATTTGGTATGATTGTAATTGATGAATAGGTTCACCGTCAAAAATGACTCTACCTTTATCTGGACGGATAAAACTAGAGAGTAAATTAAATAAAGTAGTTTTACCAGCACCATTAGGACCAATTAATCCAGTAATACTACCTTTGATAACTTCGATATTAGCTTCTTCAACTGCTTTAATTCCGCCAAAATTTTTACAAAGTCCAGTTGCAGCTAAAAGAGGTAATTGAGGTGATTCCATGTTATTTATCATAATACTTTTATTCTCAACTTAATTTTTAGGTTTTTTGTTGGTTTTTAATTATTGTTATGGAATAAAAATTGTCGAAGTTCATCAAATTTCATCCCTGTAAAACCTCAGCCACACTTAACTTTAAATCACTAAATAGAGGCGAACAAATCATATCATCCCCGCTATAAACCTGCTCTTCATAAAAACCCTCCACCCATTCCAAAACCGTCACTTTTTGCCCAATTGGATCAACAATCCAATACTCAATAATTCCCCGCGCCGCATACTCAGAACGCTTGTAACGATAATCACGATTTTCCTGATTTGGACTCACTACCTCAACCACCAACAAAGGCAGCGGCATATCCATTAAAATTAGCGAGCGCGTAGCCCCCTGCATCACTTGAGCTAATTCTTCAGAAAACACCGTCAAATCAGGAACACGCACCCCCACCTGCCGACTATTCACAGCAATTTCTGTTTTCATACTCAAGCGGTAATAGGGAATACCTAATTGCAGAAAATAGGCAACTAAAAACATTGCTATGCGCCGATTTATCTCACTTTCTAAAGGCTTATGAATTAATTCTCCATTGTCTAATTCATATAAATTATCCGTCCCATCGTCATAATTAAGAAATTCCTCAAAAGTCATCTTGTTAGCAGTTGCAACTATCATGGCTATTCCTCCCATAAACGGCTTGTATCAACTATTTTAACATCACAAATTTCCAATTATTTACCAAGAGTCAGTTCCTCCTTTTTCCCTAAAATTCCTTGAGGCCGCCAAATCATCAGCACCATTAAAAGTAACCCAATAAACATAATCCGAAAAGCGCCAATCCTTTCTACATCTAGAGGTACAATTTTGGGTAAAAATTCCCTAGTTAGAGCATCATAGGCAAAGAACATCACAGCACCTAAAATAGTTCCCAGATTATTACCAGAACCGCCTAAAATTACCATAATCCAGGCATCAAAGGTGAGTTGAGGTTGGAAATTATCGGGATAAATTGCTGCTAGTTGCCAAGCGAAGAATGCCCCAGCAATCCCCGCAATTGCCCCACCTAACATTAATGATTGGAGTTTATAGGAAAATACATTTTTACCTAATGCTTTGGGAATTTCTTCATCTTCACGAATAGATTTTAGCACTCTTCCCCAAGGCGATCGCACTAAAATTTCTAACCGCCAAAAAACAAAAGCTAAAATTAATAATACCAACAACATTAAACCCGCTTTGGGATTATAATTATATAGTCCAATTACACCAGAAATATAAATTGCTCCAGCCAATAATCCTAAAGCTATTCCTACTATCAAACGAGAAATAAATTCTTGTTTAAGACTACTATTTCTAACTATATTATTACTTGCAGAAATTTGAGCAGTCTGCACCCAACGCCATAAAGAAAATAATGTTATTCCTGTTAATATATTTAGTACAACAATCATGATGATGCGGAAAAATAAATTTGGGGTACTTGACAAAGGAATAACGTAACTTTGTACACCAAAAGATCCCGATATCCATGTATTACCCACAGGTAACTCCTGGTTATTGACTATCAATCGAATTAACTCACCTGTACCAATAGTGACAATTGAAAGATAATCTTCGCGTAAACGTAGAGTAGCAAAACCAATTACTAAACCCAGGGAAGCGGCGACAATTGCCCCAATTATCGCTGAAAGTAGTAGAGATACACCCTTTAAGCTTAACAAAACCATTGTATACGCACCCAAAGTCATAAAAGCAATATGACCAAAGTTAATTAGACCTGTAAAACCCCATTGTAAATTCAGTCCTAAACCAAACAAAGCAAAGGTTGCGGTAGAAATAGCCAGAAAAATTAGATATTCAATCATAAGTTAGTCAGTTGTCCGTGGTAATTATTTATTTGCTTCTCTGGTTTTTGGTGTGGTCAATTGCAGTGTATCTTGAGAATGGTTTATTTTTATGTGCAGATTTCGGTTTTATTGTACTTATCTACTTATTGCTCGATATTACTAGTCTTTGCTTGTAACTTTGAACTTGTCAATGATTATGGCTACAATCTAAACACCACTAAAATTATCCTAACTCCTATAGCGTACACCTGTCAAGTATAAGAATATATTATTGAAAACTAATGTATCTAGTTGGCTTTGATATTCGATAAAACTCAAAAAGATTGAGCGGGTTTTTATTAGTAGTCGTGCAAAATAAATTTTATAGTTAGGAGAGGGAAAAGGTAAAGAATAAAGAAATTCTTGTTTTCAATCAATATGTACAATTAATTATGCTTGGGTACTTAAACTGAAATATGAGGTTAATGAATTAAAATTATTGTCATGCTCAAACGAATCAAAGATATAACAACAAACATAGCACCCCGTCTAGTCGAAATTCGCCGACATCTTCATTCACACCCAGAACTCAGCGGACAAGAATATCAAACCGCTGCTTTTATTGCAGGTGTCTTATCTGCCAGTGAACTACACGTAGAAGAAGGTATAGGTAAAACAGGTGTCATTGGCGAATTAAAAGGGACACAATCCAGTGATAGTATATTGGCAATTCGCACTGATATGGATGCTTTACCCATTCAAGAACGCACAAGTTTAGAATATGCTTCTCGAATTGAAGGGGTCATGCACGCCTGTGGACATGATATTCATACTACAGTAGGTTTGGGGACAGCGATGGTACTTTCCCAAATTGCCCCTGAATTGGGTGGGAAGGTGAGGTTTTTATTCCAACCAGCGGAAGAAATTGCCCAAGGTGCAAATTGGATGGTAAAAGATGGAGTAATGAATAATGTGGCGGCCATTTTAGGGTTACACGTTTTTCCTTCCATTCCCGCTGGTTCAGTCGGTATCCGCTATGGTGCATTAACAGCAGCCGCAGACAGTTTAGAAATTATTATTATCGGTGAATCTGGACATGGTGCGCGTCCCCATGAAGCCATAGATGCAATTTGGATTGCAGCCCAAGTAATTACATCATTACAACAAGCGATTAGTCGGACACAAAACCCTTTGCGTCCTGTAGTATTAAGTATTGGCCAAATTAATGGCGGACGAGCTCCTAATGTAATTGCTGATAAGGTACAGTTATTAGGAACAGTGCGATCGCTTCACCCAGAAACCCGCGATAAACTACCACAGTGGATTGAAAAAATAGTTGCTAATATTTGTAATTCTTACAACGCTAAATATCAAGTCAATTATCATCAAGGTGTACCTAGTGTACAAAACGATAATGCACTAACACAATTATTACAATCATCAGCGGAAGAAGCGTGGACTAGTGATTGTGTACAAATTTTACCAGAACCATCCTTAGGTGCAGAAGATTTTTCTGTTTATTTAGAACACGCCCCTGGTTCAATGTTTCGCTTAGGTGTAGGCTATGAAGATAGAATAATTAATCATCCTTTGCATCATCCGCAATTTGAGGTGGATGAATCTGCTATTATTACCGGAGTAGTCACATTAGCTTATGCAGCCTACAAATATTGGCTAAATTCAAAACTGTGATTTGCGTGATTCCTGGGATTTGAATAATTAATTCCACATCAAGATCACAAAAATTACAGAAATCAAAAAAACACACAATTGAGAATTTTCTCTTTCAATAAATTCAAAAAAGTACACAGTCAATCATGCCACCAATCGAAACTATAGATTCAAATTCATCAGAACAAAGCACTAATAATTGGTATTTGGTAAGTGTTCGTTCTAAAAAACGAGAAGTATTTTTGAAATATCTGAATTTAGCTATTAGCCAAAATCAACTACAAGACTTGGTAATAGATATCAAAAGTCCTCAAGATGCAGTTTATCAAGATATTGTTTTATTAAGAATCAGTAATTTTAAAACTGCTTATATACAACTCAAAAAAATCGAATGTTTCCAAAATATTGAACGTAAACCCTTAGCACAAATACAAGTAAATAGAATGCTGAATATGTAATGAAAATAATGTCACGAAAGCCTCAAGAAAACAGAAAACAAAAAGCAGATTCTCTCAAATTATCAGAATTACCAACAGCAAAAGATTGAAAAATTAACAGATGGTAGTTTAATTATACACTTGAAATTACCACATCTAGATGGTCAAACTACCAAATCCTCCCCCTCCGGGAGTTTCTATCACAAAAATATCCCCCGCTTGCATTTCTACTGTAGCTGTATTCCCTAAATTTTCTTCAGTTCCATTTTCCCGTTTTATCCAGGTTTTTCCTACTTTTCCATTTTCTCCACCATGTAACCCAAATGGAGGAATTAAACGATGACTAGCCAGAATATTCGCTGTCATTGGTTCGAGAAATTTAATCCGACGAATTACCCCATTTCCACCCGTATATTTGCCTTTACCACCACTATCAACACGCAAACTAAAGCTTTCTAATTGTACAGGATAACGAGTTTCTAAAATTTCAGGATCTGTTAAGAGGGAGTTAGTCATGTGAGTATGAACTGCATCTGTACCATGAAAATTTCTTCCCGCACCTGAACCACCGCAAATAGTTTCATAATATTGATATTTGTCATTACCAAAAGTGAAATTATTCATTGTTCCTTGGGAAGCGGCCATTACTCCTAAAGCACCATATAAAGCATCAACAATTGTTTGAGAAGTTTCTACATTTCCTGCTACTACTGCTCCTGGATAAATTGGGTTTAACATACAACCTTCAGGAATAATAATTTCTAAAGGTTTGAGACAACCAGCATTGAGAGGAATATTATCATTAACTAATGTCCTGAATACATATAAAACTGCTGCTTGGGTTACGGCTTTGGGAGCATTAAAATTACTATTTAGTTGTGCAGATGTGCCTGTAAAATCAATTTTAGCACTACGATTTTTTTGGTAAATTGTTACCTTAACTTGAATTTTTCCCCCATTATCCATTTCATAAATAAATGCACCATCTTTAAGGACATCAATTGCTCGTCTGACTGATTCTTCCGCATTATCTTGGACAAACTGCATATAGGTTTGTACCGTTTCTAGTCCATATTGATTGACCATTTTACCAAGTTCTTGAACTCCTCTTTCATTAGCAGCAAGTTGGGCTTTAAAATCGGCAATATTTTGATCAGGATTCCGACTAGGATAAGGATGGTTTAACAAATAATTTCTAACTTCTAGTTCTTGAAAATCTCCCTCTTTGACTAACAGAAAATTATCAAAAATAATGCCTTCTTCTGCTACTGTGGTACTGTGGGGAGGCATAGAACCAGGAGTAATACCACCTATATCCGCTTGGTGTCCACGGGAAGCAACATAGAAAATAATTTGGTTTTTTTGTACATTAAAAATTGGAGTAATTGCTGTCACATCAGGTAAATGTGTTCCCCCATTATAAGGGTTATTTGATAAATAAACATTTCCCGGTTTAATATTCTCATTTTGATCATTAATTAAACTACGGACACTTTCACTCATTGAGCCTAAATGTACCGGAATATGAGGAGCATTTGCAACTAATAAACCCGAACTATCAAAAATAGCACAGGAAAAATCTAGCCGTTCTTTAATATTTACTGACGCGGCTGTATTTTGCAGAATAATTCCCATTTGTTCCGCAATAAATTGATAGAGATTTTTGAATATTTCTAAACGAACTGGATCTGGTTGTGTTGTGATGTACATTTTTTTAGTTAGTCAATTTTAAGAAATTGGAAAAATCATGCTTAATTACGAGGATTTTCTTATGCTTTTGTTGTTTTTAATGAATGCTTACCCCAAGAATTATAGGTTATTTAATCCACGATCATTACTAATTAATTCTACAGCATCGTATCCATCAAGATCTTGCAGATAAACTTTGACAATTTCCTCTTTTGCTGTCGGTAACTTTTTACCGATAAAATCTGGATGAATTGGTACTTCTCGATGACCTCTATCTACTAATACAGCTAAACGAATTACTTCTGGTCTACCATATTCGCTGACTGCATTTAAAGCCGCACGAATAGTTCTTCCTTTAAAAATGACATCATCTACAAGTACAACCGTTTTACCTGTTAAATCAAAAGGAATATCGGTTCTTTCTGGAGTTCTCAACCCGATTTGATCAAGATCATCACGATAAAATGTAATATCCAAAGAGCCAACGGAAACGCTGACATCTTCTAGAATTTCTATTTGTCGCGCCAATGAATAAGCTAATGGTACTCCTCTCGTATAAATACCTAAAAGTAACAACTGTGATAGATCTCTTGTTTTTTCTATAATCTGAGAAGCTATACGAGTTAATGTCCGACGCAGTTCTTCTGATGAAAGAATTTCAACTACTTTAGTAGACATAAAATTAGTGCTTGGTAATTGGTGATTGGACAAATTTCTGATTTTCTTATTGAATCAGATTACAAAGAAATTAAAAAATACTGCTAGTCCTAGCCATAGTAAAAACGCATATCTGGTTAATTGTAAAGCTTTATCAATGGAATCTGATGTAATAGGATAAATAGCATCTCCTAAAAGTGGTTTCTCTTGAGCTACTCCACGATACCAATTTATGCCTCCCATTTGCACACCTAAAACCGCAGCATAAGCACATTCACTCCAACCAGAATTGGGACTAGGATCTTTCGCTGCGTCGCGGTAACAAATTCTCCAAACATTTACAGGTTTCAAGGATAATAATGATAAGGTTATCACTGTTAATCGACAAGGTAACCAAGTTAAAACATCTTCCCATCTTGCACTAAACCAACCAATATAAGTATAAGGTACTTCTTTATAACCGACCATGGAATCTAAAGTGCTACTAGCTTTATATACTAAAGCCAAAGGAACAGCACCGATAACAGGGATAAATGCACCAATAATAGTGTAAAAAAGAGGAGCCATTACTCCATCAGTAGCATTTTCGGTGACGGTTTCTAATACTGCTCTAAAAATTTCCGCTGCGGAAAGATTGACCGTGTCTCTACCTACGTAATTACTTAAAATCATTCGCGCTGGTTCTAATTCTCCATTTTCTAAGGGTTGTAAAACTTCTATTGCTGCATTTCGTAAACTTTTGAGAGCAAAACAACTAGCTAAAAGGATACTTTGTACAGCAATTCCTAAAAATGGATGTATCCATTTGGCTACTTCAACTATAATCCAACCCACCAAACCACTGCCAATGATCACAGTTAACCCCATTATAATCCCTGCGAGACGCTGAGAAAAAGGATTTTGACAATATTTGAGGGCAAGTTTACTCAAGAGCGAAATTACCCATCCCATGACCCGCACGGGATGAGGCCAACCCCAAGGATCTCCGATTAAGTAATCTAACAATGCAGCTAAAACCAAAACAGCAGATGTCATTTATTCTTTTTCCTAACTCCTAATTGCTGACTGTGCCCCTACTAAACTACAAAATTGGCTTCTTCACTTTGGGAGGCTTGCCAACTGCGAGCATCATAATAAAGGTCAGCTAGGGTAATATTGTACAAAGCCTCTTTCAATTTTTGGTTAAGTCTGTTCCAAAGACTCGATGTTACCCAATCTGCTGTTTGAGTAGGTGTGGCATGATTCAGGGGTAAATTGGTAATATTTTCACCAACAGCCTCTAAAATTTGGCCAATCGATATTTGTGCAGGTTTTTTGGCTAATTTGTATCCACCGACGCTACCACGAATTGAAGTTACTAATCCGGCTCGACGCATTTCTATGAGTAGCTTTTCTAAGTAGGGAGCAGGAATATCTTGACGTTTAGCGATCGCTCTCACGGATTCAGGTCCATATTTTGGCTGTAAACTCAAATCTAGCAATGCTTTGACGCTATAGTGTCCTCTTGTCGTTAGTTTCATATAGCAGTTATCATTAATTTTATTTCCCCAATTGTTCTTTCTTCATCCCTGGCTGATTGAAGAATTTTACAAATCGAATAACTATACTATATAAAACTTTCATTTGATTGTAAAAAAACTTATTACGCTTTTAGCATCATTTTTCCTGTTCTCTATTCCCTGTTCCCCACCTACACAAATAAATTCATCTCTCATTGAAAATTGGTAGATAGTAGCTATCGGCATGATCGTAATTATATTTCCTATAAATTTTTAAGAATATTGATGATAGTACAACAATTTTGACTATGAGTGTAATATACTTGGCTAGGCTGATTGAAAAACTAAGGGCTTCTGTTCTAATTAGTTCAATGTCGGCTAAAATAAAATCCACTTGACAACTTCAAAAATTCATTTTCGACCTAAGTTGATGCCTAAACATAAAAAAATTGAACCCCTAATCGGTGAAGAACTGCTCAAAAAAGTTAAAGAGCTAGAAACAATCAGCAAAGATGACAAAGCTAAACAGTGTGGCTACTACACTGTTACCAAAAATGGTATAGAGCGAGTCAATATGATGAAGTTCTTGAATGCCCTGATTGATGCTGAGGGTATTCAGTTAGATAGTTCACCCAGTGCCAATGGAAGGGGTGGACGCAGTGCCAGCTATAGAATTAGTGTGCAATCAAATGGCAATTTATTAATCGGTGCAGCTTACACAAAACAGATGAATCTTCAACCTGGTGATGAGTTTGTCATTACTTTAGGGAAAAAGCATATTCGACTCCGGCAAGTAGATCCAGAATCTTTAGAAGATACGGAAGTAGAAGCTACGGCTTAATGAAAATTCATTAGTCAGTTGTGGGTTTTCAGTTGTCAGTGGTTTTGTTTTACCCCTGACTGCTGCATCACTTATAACTGACCTATCACCAAAATTTAGGTAACAAGCAATAGATCATAGGTAATAATAACTCACAACTAACAACTAACAACTAACAACTAACAACTAACAACTCACAACTGACAACTCACAACTGACAACTCACAACTGACAACTCACCAATTCCCAATTTCCTCTATATATTCAGTAGTGGGAATGACTGGTAAATATTGGTGTAATACCTTATTGATTGCCGTTAAATTACAAGTTAATTCAATTTGTTCTCTTTCTAGTAACCCAAGGATAAAATCAGGATTGTCCTTAGCTACCACTGGTAATTGATGTAAACCACGTAATGCCATGCGGTCTAAAGCTTCAGATAAAGGTTCATCTTCCCAAGCATAAATAATATCTGTAGTACAAATATCTATCAGTTTTTGACTAGATAAATATTCCTGAATTTCAGTAGGTGAATTAGGAAGATTTTGCCATATAGAAAGAGTCCGTTTAATATCTTCTAAAGACAAAATTCCCACGATCTTACCGTCATTATCATCAATAATCAAAGCGCTGCGTATTCGTTCCCTGGTAATTGCTACTGCAGCTTCTAATACTCCCAGAGTTGCTGATAATTTTTTAGGACAAGTGTGCATAGCATCTGCTACTAACATTTGCTGCCAAAGTTCCACTTTTTCATCTTTCAATTCTGGTAAACCAATCTGCTGCAGATTAGTATTAGCATCTAAAGTTGGTTTAATTTGTTCTACCAACCAAGTACTTAAACCCACTGCTGCCATTAAAGGTAAAACAATGCGATAATCACGGGTTAATTCAAATAACAGTAAAATTGCTGTTAATGGTGCTCTCACACTACCGGCTAAAACTGCTGCCATTCCTATCATTGCATAAGCTGGAGGAGCGGCAATATGTTCTCCAATTCCTGGTATTACCACAGCCAAAAATTTAGCATAGGCAGATCCAAAAGAAGCACCTAAAAACATAGCTGGGGCAAATAATCCCCCCACAAAACCACTACCAGAACTTACTGCTGTCATCAGCAATTTTAACACCAGTAATATGAGTAATAGATTCAGGGAAAAATCTTCATCCTGTAGCATAGCTTCTACAGTTCCATAACCAATACCCAAAATTTGCGGGTAGCGCCAACCCACTGCACCAATAATTACACCACCAAGAATAGGCTGAATTGACTGAGGAATTTTACCTAATAACTTTAACCCTGATAAATTACCAGCAAAACCGGCTTTAGCTAAACGAATTGATTCAGTATATGTGACAGAAATTAAACTAGCACCTAAACCCAAACCTAGATAAAGCGGTAATTCTAGATAACTGCGAACTTGATAAGCGGGTAAAGCAAAAGCTGGTTGTGAACCTAAGCCAATTTGAGCAATTAAGGCAGCTACAACGGCGGATAGTAACACCACACTTACGGCAGAAGTAGCAAAATACGTACTACCCATAACTACTTCTAAGGCAAAAAATACTCCCGCAATGGGGGCATTAAAACCAGCCGCTAAACCAGCTGCCGCCCCAGCCCCCAGTAGTAACCGCTGACGCTCTTGAGAAACCTGTAATATATCAGACAACAAAACTCCGAAATTAGTCCCAATTTCTACACTTGGACCTTCTGGTCCTAGAGATGCACCACTACCTAAAGAAACAGCCGCAGCGATCATTTTTGTAACTGGCCGCAGTGGTTTCTTTGCTTCTTTGCCTTGAGAAACTGCTATTAGAGATGAAAGTCCTGGTCCGAAATCCTGTGTACGCCAACGCATGAGGCCAACAATAATTCCGCCCAGGGTAGGAACAGCGGCTAAAGTCCAAGCACCCCAGATCCCAATCTCTCCCATGAAATTTTCCAGCATGAAATTGTTAATTAGCTGGATTAAATTGTGAAAGGTAACTATGCCCACACCCGTACTACCGCCGACTAATACGGCTAAAAACAGCACTACTGTTTCCGGGGAGGGATCAAAACGATTAATTAAGTTAGCGAACTGAATGGAAGGTGGGGGAAAAGCAGGGGATTCCCTGACCTTCTTCTGGGAAATAGGAGGCAAGAGAGTCATTGATATACGGGGTAAATATCAGGAAAAATCCATTTTTATCTGCTATTTCTGATTGTGGTTTATTATTGAGTCAAGGGGTTGCCTCAATAATGGATAAAAATCACAAAATATGGGGAAAATAATAATTATGTCCTAAGGTCGTAGTAATTTGGGTTAATATTAGGATCAGTATATCACTAGAGTACGGAAAGGAGGAATGAAAAATTAACAATCAAAAATTTAAATCAGCGAGAACTCACTTAATCAGTTGGTTTATCTGAGTCAACTTATGTTAGAACAATTTCATTCTTAAATTCCACAATAGCATTTTACTAAGAAGTACCCGTAATTATGCTATTATGTTTTTAGGAAAATTAAGCACAAATATTGCTATATAAAAAATTAAGCGACTAAGTGGATGAGGTAGATGAGTACAAATACTTTTGATAATCATTATGTGACTTGCCCAATTTGCCAGAGGAATAACAGAACCAAGCCCATAAAATCTTATATTGGTTTATTTACCTGCCCTTATTGCCAAGAAAAATTAGTTGTTTGTCAAAGTGGACACTATGTGCGTGATCCATTTATTTGGAGACAAATAATAATCTCTTCCGCTTTACGTCGTCAAAGCCGACCTTTAGCGAGGCTCATTAGAGACTTTATTTTGATTAAACGTCCTTTTTTGTTCTTAGTTCTGGGAAGTGCAATTTTTTTGATTGTGACTATAACTCAATACAATATGAGTCATCAAGACCAAGAAATTCCCCAAATTGAAAGAATGAACAAGGGTAAAAAATAGACGTTTTGTGACATCATATTAACTGCATTCCCAGAGAAAAATGTGGCGACAATGAGTTATATAATACTTCTCAAAATTGTTCTAACTGTGGTCAAAAAGTGAAAAAATCCCTATCAACTAGAACTCATAATTGTCATTATTGTGGGTTCGTAGAAGACAGAGATGTTAATGCCAGTATCAACATCCTAAAGCTAGGATTAACTACGGTAGGGCATACCGGAAGCTACGCTACAGGAGATTTGCCCTCTTGGGCGATTGGTGCAAACCTGTCGTCTAACGGTGAGTCAGTGAATGTAGAATCTCAGCGGCTTTAGCCGCTGAGAGTGTCAATTTCCTTAGTAATTAACAAATATAGTAGTTCCCATGCTCGTAAGGTACAAAGTTTTTTAGTTTTAAGGAACAGGGAACAATAAATAAATTTGTGTGTACTTCATTAGACTGGGAAACAATATAAACACTACAGCGTGTAATAATTAGTTCTGCCCAAAGTAATGGCAATGGCTGAGGGTAAAAATATTTACTCAGGTGTGATCTCAATTCCAGCCACGTCATCAAAATTGGCGAAAATTTTCTTAGGAATTTTTTAAGGAAGTTTACAAGCATCTTGACTGTTAAATGCTACAAATGCTACTATTAGCACTTGGTAAATTATACATAAGGAGAATGCGAATGAACCTACCTTTTATTTTAGATGTGGTACTGGGCTTAATGTTCATTTACTTGATTTTAAGCTTATTGGCTTCAGAAATTCAAGAATTATTAACTACAGTGTTGCAATGGCGGGCTCAACATTTGAGAAAATCAATTGAAATTCTTTTAGCTGGTGATACTCAAAACTCAGAAAATCCAGAAATAATTCAACTAGTCAATAAAATTTATAGTAATCCTTTAATTCAAAGCATTAATCAAGAGGCTAAAGGTTTATTGGCAACTTTACCTCGGAAAGTAACTTGGGCAATGGGTTCATTCTTCAGTCTCTGGAGAAAGTCTAGTTCTAGATTTAAAAAAGAAACTATTTTTGGTGATCAAAAACGGAGTGCGCCTTCCTATATTGGTGGTGAAAATTTTGCGAATACTTTTATGGATACACTGCAACTGCCAATACTGATAAAAAAATTAACTCAGATTAGGCTAGAGCAATTCAAAAATGAACGTCTAGATGATATTAGACAGATTTTAATTCAGTTGCAAGTGTACATTAATAATCGGGAATTATCTAGTGAATTTGCCACCAATATTGCCGCAGATTATAGACAGTTGGAACTAGAGTATAACCGTATTATTGAGGATTTTTACCAAGATAAATATGATATATACACCAGTATAAATCGGATGAGAGATAGCCTAGATAAATATATAGAGAGTTTCGGGGCAAACATAGGTAATTACGAAGATATTTTAGATAAGCCTTTGCGAGAACTAAAATTCTTAAGAAAAGATATTTTTGAAGATGCAGAAAAAGCCATAGTTATAGGAGGATTAAAGCCTAATATCAATGAAGTTGTCAAATCTATTAAGAAAGGTAGTAATGTTTATGGTGAAGTCATAGCAGCTATCCAAGATAAAGATAGTGAGACCTATAAAAAAATTAAAGAACTGATTGATATTCTTCCAGATTCTGTAGTTGATAACATTGAAACTATGGCAAAACGCGCCCAAATCAAGGCTAAAAGCGCGGAAGAAGGTATTAATCTCCTACGGAAAGAAATTGAAAATAGTTTTGATAGCTCTATGGAAAGAGCCGGTGGTGTTTACAAACGCAATGCTAAAGGAGTTGCAATTTTAATTGGAATAACTTTAGCTATCACAGCTAATGCTGATACTTTTCATATCATTAAGCGCTTATCTAAGGATTCTTTATTACGAGAAATAATTGTTAATAAAGCTTCCCAAGTAATACCACCAGGATCTAATTCTTCAGACGTAAAGAATTTAGATACTAATGAAATTTTAAAAGAAGTTGAGTTACCAATTGGTTGGACAAATGTCAACTTACAACAGCAAATTTGTCAACCAGATGTTTCTTCAACGCAGGAATTTTGTCCAACAGATAATAATTCAGAAAAGCAAATTAACTGGAAAAATGTAAGACTTGGTGATTTACCTATTTTCGGTGTTTTAAGGGTGGTTGCTGGCTGGCTTGTGAGTGGTATTGCTATTGCTATGGGTGCACCTTTTTGGTTTGATTTGCTGGGTAAAGTCATGAATGTGCGAAATGCGGGCAAAAAAAGTAACCAATCTCATGAAAATCAAGATCAATAGCTGAAATAAAAATTAGATCCCCGACCGCTAAATTAGAAAATAAAAATTACCTGTAAATACCATTCTCTATTTTGGCGGATAATTTGAATTTTCTGGATAAATTCACGGAAGTAAAATCGTCGTTCTACCTCTGATAAATCTAACCAAAATTGAGGAATGGAAACAGCTTGAGCTACAGAACTTAAATTAACAGGAGGAAGAATTGCTAACTGAGCTTGAAGTTCAGAAATTTCTGTTCTAAGTTTGTAAGCTCTTAATTTTGCAGTCTCTATATCTAAAATTCCCGTTTCTATTAACGTGGGTAATTGTTGGAGGATTTGTTCCTGACGAAATATCTTATCCCCTAAACTATTTTTAATTGTATCTAATTGGGGAAAATTGATTCCAGCCACAGCTAAAGGTAAATCTCGACAAACATGATCTATCGTTTTTTCTAAAACTACTTGGTAAGGAATAGCACGACATTTAGGTTGTTGAGGACAGTCGGTTGCGCGTAAATATAAATACTCTTTATCTTGATGACGCTGGGTAACACTGGTAACAATCATTTGTGACTGACATTGATTACAAGTGACTAAACCAGCCAAAGAACGAGGTGCACTAGCAGTCCGTGATGGTAAACGGCTGTTGCGTCGCAAAAGTCTATCAATTTGTGCTGCTTCTGCTCTGGAAATAATTGCTGCGTGGGTATTAGAGATAATTTCACTATTTTGATACGTGGTATCACCTCGATAAACTGGATTGGTTAACCACCGTCTACCAGTAGTTACGGATATATTTTTGCCGTATTTCTTACTTAAAAATCTAACAGCAGCACGTAAAGAACCATAGAGTAAAAATTGTTCAAAAAAATCTTTGACCACTGGTGAGGTAGTCCGATCAATTATATATTTACCCTGTCCTCTACGGTAGCCATAGGGTGATTTTCCAGGTGGTGGTAAAGCTTCTAGCCGATTACGAGCGTGCCCTTGACGAATACGGCGACTACGTTGCTGATTTTGAATTTCTTGTAATAATTCCAGCATTTCAGTCTGGATTTGACTAGAATTAGATGTATATGGTTGTTGTGTCGCAATTACTATAACTCCCATCGTTTCTAATTGATTGAGATTATCGCTAATTTGGGCTAAATTATCTCCTAATTCTTCTAAGCGATGCACCAATAGATAATTAATGGTTTCCGTTTGACAATCGGTCAATAATTGTTTTAATTGGGTGCGTTTTCCCAAATCTTCATAAATTTTATCTATCTCCCAACCCCAGTCACCTTGATTAGGAACAGTATCTAGAAGTGGATCGGTATAAATATAAACAACTATTTTCATATAAAGAAACGGGGGGAATTCTATCTTTTTCTAGATTATTAATTGCAAAAACTTAATTAATCTAATGATTGTGAAATACTGATGACATTTTCTCAGGTGTTTCCTAGACTGTGAGTCTGAAAACTGATATTAAAAAAAACAAACTTTTTGTTGAAAAATACAATAGTAAAAAATAACAGTTTATCAGTAATTAGATTGACTTTCGTTCCATAGTTATCATAATGTATGAATCCTCTTCCGGTTGACACAGTTGAAACACTGGATATTCAAATACCTAATATTGACTCTTCACTAGCTAAAAAATTTCCTGAGCGATTTTCTAAAAATACCATTCGTACCAGTTTACAAGCTTCTACTATAGACGCTATTTTTGCATCTATTTTTAGTTTGAGTACGGGGGGAATTTTAGTTAGTAATTTGTTAGTTGAGTTAGATGCTACTCCAGTAATATTTGGAATGCTATCTTCAATTCCCATGTTAGTAAATTTCATTCAACCTGTGGGCGCTTACATTTCCGAGAAAACTAGCAGCAGATTTCAATATTCTCTATTAACTTTTGGTACTTCTCGTTTATTGTGGTTGATTCTGGTAATTGGTATTTTTGCTAATAATTCCAGTGTACTAAATTCCCAACAATTAGTAGTATTAACACTATCAATTGTCTTTTTTACTAATCTTTTAGGAGGATTAGGAAGTGCATCTTGGTTAAGTTGGTTAGCAGTTATTGTTCCCCGACGGTTAAGAGGTAAATATTTTGGTATCCGTAATAGTGTTTGTAATTTGACAAATTTTATCTGTGTACCTGTGGCTGGATTCATAATATCACATTGGTACGGTGGAACTATCCAAGGTTATGGATTAGTTTTGTCTTTAGGGATTATTTGCGGACTAATCAGTTTGTATTGCCAGTATTTTAAAGCAGATGTAAATCCTCAATTACAAAATCAAAACCATTTGGAGTTATGTAAAAGTTCCAGTGAAAGTATTTGTAGAGATGAGACTAATTGGACTAGTATTGTTTGGCAAAACTCTAACTTTTTACTATTTCTGGTTTATTTTAGTGTATGGATGTTAGCTGTGCATTTGAGCGCGCCTTTTTTCAACTTCTATTTATTAGATACTTTAGATTTAGATGTTACCTTAGTAACTGTTTATAGCAGTCTGCAAACAGGGGCAAATCTGTTGATGCTGATTATCTGGGGTAAATTAGCCGATAAAATTGGTAATCGTCCCATTCTCATCTGTGTTGGTGTTTTAGTAGCAATTACACCATTATTATGGTTGGGAATTGGTCATAATCAACTTGATTTTTGGTTGTGGTTACCGCTTTTGCATATTTTTACTGGCATTACTTGGGCAGCAATTGATTTGTGTATGACTAATATGTATTTGGTAATTGTCCCAATAAAAAATCAGTCTATTTATATTGCAATTGCTGCTGCTGTAGCGGGAGTGAGTGGAGCTTTAGGGACAACAATAGGCGGTTTTATCGCCCAAAGTCACGAATTTGGCGGATTATTAGGTTTATTCGCCCTTTCCAGCCTGTGTAGGCTATTAGGATTAGTTCCCCTAATTTTTGTTCAAGAACCAGGAAAGTAGGGCGCAATCCCCGCGCCCATAATTTCTACTCAGCCGCAGTAGAACTTAATTTCATGCTTTCCCATAAAACCATATTTGGTGTAGTTTCGAGGGGGGGCTGATGCAAAGCAATTAATTTTGTCAAAGTAGATTTTAATTGAGTCCGGGAGACAATATCATCAACAAATCCGTGTTTAAGTAAGTCCTCTGCAGTCTGGAAATCTTCAGGAAGTTTTTCTCTGAGAGTCTGTTCAATTACCCGTCTTCCCGCAAAACCAATGGTGGCTTTTGGTTCAGCGATGATAATATCACCCAACATGGCAAAACTAGCAGTAACGCCTCCTGTGGTGGGATTAGTTAATACGGGAATATATAATAGTTTAGAATCTCGGTGACGTTGTAGGGCAGCGGAGATTTTAGCCATTTGCATTAAAGACAGCATTCCCTCCTGCATTCTCGCACCACCTGATGTGCAAATAATGACGACAGGGTAACGCCTTTGGGTGGCTTGTTCAATCATGCGGGTGAGTTTTTCCCCGACCACAGAACCCATACTTCCACCCATAAACCGAAAATCCATGACTCCTAAACCTATGGGTAAGGTATTAATTTGCCCTAATCCAGTTTTGACAGCATCTACAAGTCCTAGTTTTTCCTGTGTTTCTCGTAAGCGATCGCTATAGGGTTTACGATCGCGGAATTGTAAGGGATCAGTAGGGCGTAAATGCTCATCCAATGGTTTCCACGTATTAGCATCAATTAATTGACGAATCCGTTCATCACTATCAACCCGATTATGATGACCACAATCAACGCAAACCATTTGATTAGCTCGGAGATCTTTTGTATAGCTAAGAACACCACATTTAGGGCATTTATGCCATAAACCATCGGCAATTTCCCGTTCTTGGCGTTCTATATTAGTACTTCCTGATTTACGCCGATTTGCGAACCAATCAAATAGAGACTTTAAACCGCGTGATTCTTCGTTGTTTGCCATTTTTATCTTATGTAATTGGGTATGAGATCAAAGTCAAACTTATGACTTGAATGATTGATTTGTTTGATTTATTTAATGTCAGAATTATGGTTTGTGTGATTGATTTCGTGGTGATTGGTTAATCATCAAAATCATCAAAATCATAGTTTAGACTGCTTAGATATTACCAATATTTCAAATTTCAATGGGGTAATAACAGCTACACTCAGGGGGATCAAAGTTTAGGTTGATAAAACCATAAACATGAAACAAAAAAAGATTTAAAAAATGATGCTAATATCCAAGCAAAAATAATCTCATATAGTGGGACAAAATAGTTTCACCGCAAAAAACAGTGACTACCCCACCCATAGCGAGGAAAGGTCCAAAAGGCATTTTTTGACTCTTATGGTGACGGGAGAGGATAATTGCCCCACCTCCTATAAATACTCCCAAGGAGCAGGAAATAAAAACCGCCAATAGTAAATAACGCCAACCTAACCATGCTCCCATCATGGCGGCTAATTTAGCGTCACCTGCACCCATGACTGTTTTACCAAAAGCCATAGAACCTAAAAGGGAAATGGCATCAAACAGCCATAAACCCAGAACCGCACCGACTATTCCCTTGATTAACCATTTAGATAATCCTACCGCAGTTGGTTCTGATAACCAACCAACAGCTACTTGAAAACCTATTCCTAGAATTAACCCCGACTTAGTCAATGAGTTGGGTAAGGTCATTGTATCTAAATCTACTAAGGATAGAGCTAATAACCAACCAAAAAAAGCCCAATATCCAATAGTGAAAATTGAAAATTGAAAAACCCAAAATACTATTAAAAATATTATCCCCGTTAATGCCTCTACTAATGGATAACGAAAAGATATCTTAGTTTGGCAATAACGACACCGCCCTTTTAACCAAAACCAACCTAATACCGGCACATTATCATAGGCTTTTAACCTATTTAGGCACTGGGGACAACGGGAGGGTGGCCACAACACTGATAAACCAGCAGGTAGCCGATAAACCACAACATTAATAAAACTTCCCAAGGATGCCCCGATAACAAAGACAATGATACTTACTAAAATACTCATCAAAATGTCCATATTGTTATTTGTCAGTTGACTAATAAATATATGATTCAATTTGATTCAACGGGACAAAACATTCCTGTGGTAACAGCACCGGGTACTGAGTAAAAATCACTTTACCCCGATAAGTTACCCGACTAATGGCTACTCCTGTAGCTTTGCCTACTATTTCTGGATGTACTTCACAGTAAGTATAGTAGATATGACTAGCTGCTCGAATTACAGTAGGATCAATCAAAGACGGGTGCTTTTTTTGTGAGGTAAAATTTTCTTGTTCTTGTTGTAAAGCGTACACTATCAGCTTTTATGTAAGTTATAGATTTGCTGCTATATAAATCCTAGGTAAAACTAGATATTTACTTCTTACTTCCATGGGAGCATGAGAGCGGTTATCCCTTCGTAAGCTTACACGCCTTAGCTAGACGCAGTATCAACTTTTTGGTTGACCTGAACAAACTATCACTATTATTGCTTGGGTTTCGCGTAAGTAATAGTTTTATTAAATACTTTAGACAATTCATATTGTATATGAACTGCTGATTTTTCGCTACAAAAAAGTTAAAGTTTTTCCATACTTAGTTGTGTCTATATCTATTGTCAACTCAGGAAAACTGTTAATTAATCTGAAAGTTTCCACAAAGATGCTAAAATTTCCAGATTTATTGATGTTATTCTAGTTCGAGAATTGTCATTAGTGCCTCACCCATAGCTTGACAACCGACAAGTTTCATTTCTGGGGACATAATATCTCCTGTACGATAACCTTGTTGTAAAACTTGTAACACACTATTTTCAATTAAGTCCGCTGCTTGTGGTTGGTTTAAAGCATAACGTAACATCATTGCAGCACTTAAGACCTGTGCTAAGGGGTTAGCTAGGTTTTTTCCAGCAATATCTGGGGCTGAACCGTGAACTGGTTCATAGACACCGGGACTATCAGTGCCTAAACTGGCAGAAGGTAACATACCAATACTACCAGTCAACATTGCTGCAGCATCGGAGAGAATGTCACCAAATAAGTTTCCTGTAACAATTGTATCAAATTGTTTGGGGGCGCGGACTAATTGCATGGCCGCATTATCTACATACAAGTGAGATAATTCAACATCAGTATATTCTGAGGAAAGTTGAGTAATGCGTTCGCGCCAAAGTTGAGATACTTCTAATACATTGGCTTTATCGACAGAACAGAGTTTACCTCCCCGTTTCTGGGCTATTTCAAAAGCTACGCGCCCAATGCGTTCAATTTCTGATTCTGTGTAAACCATCGTATTAACACCGCGTTTTTCTCCGGTTTCGGTGGCAAAAATGCCCTTGGGTTTGCCGAAATAAATCCCGCCGGTGAGTTCTCGGACTACCATGATATCTACACCTTCGACAATTTCCCGTTTTAAGCTGGAAGCGTCAATTAGCTGAGGGATAATTTTTGCAGGACGTAAATTAGCAAATAGTCCTAAACCCGCCCGCAAACCTAATAAACCGGCTTCTGGACGTAAATTAGCGGGGAGGGAGTCCCATTTATAACCACCGATAGCAGCGAGTAAAACGGAATCGCTATTGCGGCACATATCCAGGGTGAGGGGTGGTAAAGGTTCGCCGGTTTCGTCAATAGCAGCGCCACCAATTAAAGCTGTGGAAAATTCAAAGCTAATATCAAAGCGTTTTCCTACGACTTTTAGCACGTCCACCGCTACGGACATAATTTCGGGTCCAATGCCGTCGCCAGGTAGTAGGGTAATGCGGTAGTTTTGAGTCATAGTTAGATTTTAATAGGTAAATGTTTGCAGATAGAATATCATACTTAGCAATTGTGACAAATGGGTAATTATCGAGGTGTTATACGGGATTGAATACTAATTGAGGATTTGGAACTAGTCCGTACATAATGATCACACAGAAATAGAAACTTCTGATTGATAGTAAATCCCCGCTTCTTTAAATCTTTGTAAAGCTTCACCCAAGCGATCGCAATCTGCAATTAAACTAATTCTCACATAGCCTTCACCACCCACACCAAAGGCATTTCCAGGAGTCAAAACGACCCCAGTTTGCTGTAAAACATTCAAAGCAAAATCTGTAGAATTCATTCCTCCTGGACATTTTATCCACAAATACATAGTTGCTTCGGTTTTCGGAATATTCCACCCCAATTTACCCAAACCATCAATTAGAAAATCTCGACGAGTGCGGTAACGTTGCTGCACTTCATGTAAATAAGAATCAGGAAGTTGTAAAGCGGTTTCTGCTGCTGTTTGCAAAGCGGAAAAAATGCCATAATCTAAATTAGTTTTTAGTGTCCGCAAACCTTGAATCACATGACGATTTCCCACGACAAAACCAACCCGCCAACCTGCCATATTATAGGTTTTAGATAAGGTGTGAAATTCTACACCTATATCTTTTGCACCAGGAATTTCTAATAAACTAGTAGGTTGATAACCATCAAAAGCTAATTCGGCATAACATAAATCATGGACTAAAAGGATTTCATATTTCCGCGCAAAAGCGACAATTTCTTCAAAAAATTCCCGGGGGGCGGTAGCTGCGGTAGGATTACTGGGATAATTAAAATAGAGAATTTTGGCTTTTCTGGCTACTTCGTCAGGAATGGCCGCTAAATCAATTAACCAGTTATTTTCTTCTTTAAGAATTAAATTGTGGATAATTCCCCCAGCAATAATCGGACCACGAAAATGTACAGGGTAAGATGGTGAAGGTACTAATACAATATCACCAGGATTAATGTAGGCGATCGCTAAATGTCCCAAACCTTCCTTAGAACCCAGTAAGGGTAAAGCCTCACTATCAGGATTAAGTACCACACCATAGCGACGATGATACCATTGAGTAATAGCTTTGCGGAAACTTGCAGTCCCTTCAAATGGAGGATAACCATGATTAGCGGGATTTTGCAAGGCCGTCATGGCAGCTTCTATTACAGGTTGAGGTGTAGGACCATCGGGATTTCCCATACCCAAATCAATTAAATCTAGTCCTTGTTCTCTAGCTTTTGCCTTTAATTCATCTAAACGAGCAAAAACATAAGGAGGTAACTTTTGTATCCGTTCTGCGGGAGTAATCCAACTTAAATTCATTCTTTCACCTCGTCACTTATTCCCCTAATGGAAACACGGTTAATATCTATTGGTGCAGTGGTAGAAACCATTGCGGCCATTAATTGTTCCAACGCTACTTTAAAAGGTAAACGGTGGATATCAGAATTAGGTTCTAAACTAATTTCTGCTGCTGTTTGTAACTCACTCAAAGTGATATTACCTAATCCCAAATCTGCTAATTTTTGGGGTAGTCCAATCTCTGCATAAAACTTCAACAATTGTTGTCTTGCTGACGCTGCTAATTGATTTCCCTGGATCATTTCTTCTAACCGCAGTTGTACAAGGATACCATAAGCGACCTTTTCCCCGTGAATACTACCATGTCCAGAAATATGGGTTAAGCCATTATGAACAGCATGAGCGGCAACTGTACGACACTGCGCCCCTCCTAGACCCCCAATTACTCCAGCTAGGAGTACAGTTGCGTCTACAACTTCTTGCCAAACTTCTGTACCTGGGGACTGTAACGCAGCAGTAGACTTTTGCAATAAAATATCTCGTAAAATTCGCGCTTGTTGAACCGCAGCAATAATTAAAGTTTGTTGCAAATGTCCACTACTAACAGATGCTTCGTACCATTTAGCGATCGCATCTCCAATACCCGCCACTAAAGTTCGGTGCGGTGCAGTCTGAATTAAATTATAATCCAAAATTAGCAAATCAGGACAGCGAGATAAAGCCACATCGTACAAAAACGCCCCCGTTGTTGAATAGACATTAGAAAGAGCAGTCCAAGCTGCACAGGTAGCCCCAGAAGTGGGAATTGTGACTACTGGTAATTTCAACTGGTGCGCGACTAATTTAGCCGTATCTAAGGCTTTACCACCGCCAATACCAATAATGATATCAGCCTTATGCTCCTTAGCCGACTTACGTAAAGCTTTGAAACTAACTTCGCAACAATCAGCGCCATAAGAAACCAAGACAGGATGTAATTCTGGACACTGGAAAAGAGGTTTTAAACTCTCTTGACTCAAATTTAGAGTATGATTTCCGGCTACAATTAACGGACGAGATCCCAAATTAGCGACTTCCAGAGCAACGCTTGATAATATACCAGCGCCGCGAATTACTTTCCCCGGAGAAACAGAAAGGCTAAAAAATGAACTAGCCGTTTGAGTGGACAAAATTTCAGTAGAATGTTGATTAGGCATAATTTCTATTTTGTCAAAAATATTGATATTTATTAATCAAATTTTAAAATAATTCTTATTGTATGATAGATGACAAGAAATGTGCAAATAGAAAATTAGAACCCAGGGGCGCAGATTAAGCGCCCATTCAACAAAAAGAAGATTTTCCGCCTATTCCCTATGAAGCAGAGGCTTTTGGTAAGGAAGCAAATTTATCTAAATAAACTTCTACCAACATTTCCGGGTCTTCACGACTAACTAAAGTGCGATTTACTTGACCCAAGTACAGAGGTACAGATAACCCTATTTCTGGGTGGATAATAGTGCGGGCACGGACTGTTAATTCTTTATTACCACCGCTACCTAAGCGACCATAGGAATAGAGATTACTAGCTGCTTGACGTAAAGTTGCTTCTAATTCTGTGGGGGTAATTTCTGGTGCAATTGCAATTACTGTTTGGTTAGAACCATTATCATAAACTAGGGTATACTTCACAGCACCAGGAATAACTGTGCGACTCAGGGGAACGAGGGAAAGTGAAAATAATCCCCCTGTTAGTACCAGCATAAAGCCAGTTGCACCCACCAATCGAAAGCGGAAGCCCCATTGGACAATGAAAGCCAAAATTGTCAAAACAGCAAATACTATTGTAGCAATACCTGACCATTGGGTGTATTGCAGAAAATTGGCGGTACTAGGCATAAGGTTTTAATTACGGACAATTACCATCTTAACTATCAGCAACACTTTCTAGGTAAAACAAAAACACCCCCCATTTCTGGAGGGTGCTTTTTTAAATTAAGCTATTAACAAAGCTTAATTTATTAACCGTTGATTGCAGGAGCGCTTAAAGCAACAGGAGCAACTTCACCAGCAGCTAAGTCTAGGGGGAAGTTGTGAGCGTTACGCTCGTGCATTACTTCCATACCCAAGTTAGCGCGGTTAATTACGTCAGCCCAGGTAGCGATAACGCGACCTTGAGAATCCATAATGGATTGGTTGAAGTTGAAACCGTTCAAGTTGAACGCCATGGTGCTGATACCCAAAGCGGTGAACCAAATACCAACTACAGGCCATGCAGCTAGTAAGAAGTGTAAAGAACGGCTGTTGTTGAAGGAAGCGTATTGGAAAATCAAACGACCGAAGTAGCCGTGAGCCGCAACGATGTTATAGGTTTCTTCTTCTTGACCGAATTTATAACCGTAGTTTTGTGATTCGTTTTCGGTTGTTTCTTTAACCAAAGAAGATGTCACCAAAGAACCGTGCATTGCAGAGAACAAAGAACCACCGAATACACCAGCTACACCTAACATATGGAAGGGGTGCATCAAGATGTTGTGTTCAGCTTGGAACACAATCATGAAGTTGAATGTACCGGAGATACCTAAAGGCATACCGTCAGAGAATGAACCTTGACCGATAGGGTAAATCAAGAATACTGCGGTAGCTGCTGCTACGGGAGCAGAGAAAGCTAGGCAAATCCAAGGACGCATACCTAAGCGGTAAGAAAGTTCCCATTCACGACCGAGGTAGCAGAATACACCGATCAAGAAGTGGAATACTACTAACTGGTAAGGACCACCGTTATACAACCACTCATCCAAGGAAGCAGCTTCCCAAATTGGGTAGAAGTGCAAACCAATGGCGTTAGATGAAGGAACAACTGCACCAGAGATGATGTTGTTTCCGTAAATCAAAGAACCTGCAACTGGCTCACGGATACCGTCAATGTCAACGGGAGGCGCGGCGATGAAAGCGATGATGAAGCAGGTGATAGCAGCTAACAGGGTAGGAATCATGAGTACGCCGAACCAACCGATATATAAACGGTTGTCGGTGCTGGTGATCCATTCGCAAAAGCGATCCCATACGTTAGCGCTAGAACGCTGTTGTAAGGTTGTGGTCATTTTATGATTGCTTTATTTTCTTATGATGTTTGATAAGTTTTTTTACCTATCTGTTTACTACATTAGAGGATAAATTGCATTTTGTAAAGATAATTAAAATTAGTATTCTTTATATCAGTTATATGTTTTCCTTATGTAAGGAGGTTTACAGAAATTGTGGCAGAAAATTTATCTAAAAATCAAAGTATATATAGGGTAAACTGCCTTCAGGAGCTAGTAACCAAACTGCATAAAAGCATAGGGGGACAAAAACAATTTTGATTGGCCAGCTAAATTCTAATTTCATACCTCGCTTAAAAATATAAGATATGCTCATTATTAAAGCTATGCCTATTAATAAATAAGATAGTTGATATTGATTTATATTCAATGCTTCTATATAGACTTTTTCCGCAAATTGTTGATCACTTTTATGACCCCAAAGGTTTTGGATGACTAAAGCAGAGTCTTGGAGGTTGGGGAGACGAAACCAAATCCAAGATGTGAAAACCATGATTTGTGTTAAAAACCAAGCGAAAATTATTCCTAAAGGGTTTTGCCAAAATGAGTTAAGAATTGTCAAGCGATCGCTTAATGCAGCGTTAATACGATGTACAGCTAAAGCGATGCCATGCAATAATCCCCAAATTATAAAACCCCAAGCGGAACCATGCCAGATACCAGCTACCAACATAACTATCAATAAATTTCCGCAAGTACGGATTAATCCGCGCCGAGAACCACCTAAAGGAAAGTAAAGATAATTACGCAACCAATCACCCAATGTAATGTGCCAGCGTCGCCAAAAATCGGCAATACTGGTACTGAAGTAGGGAAAATCGAAATTTTCCGGTAGGACTAAACCAAATAGTAGGGCGCTACCACGGGCAATATCAACATAACCATTGAAATCTAAGTATAACTGTAAGCCGTAAGCAAAAGTAGCTAACCACAAATCTGTACTACCTGCTCTTTGTAAGTTACCAAAACATAAATCTACAAATATACCTAAATTATCAGCAAGAATGCCTTTTTTCACTGCCCCTCTGGCAATTAACCATAGTCCTTCTGCAATTCTATCAATGCTGGGAAATTTTAGGGTATCAAATTGAATTGCTAAGTGATGGTAACGGGTAATTGGTCCAGAAATCAGTTTGGCAAAAAATAATTTATATGTGGCAAATTGGATAAATTTAGTAGCAGCAGGAGCACCACGATAAACATCTATTAAATAGGCAATACATTCAAAGGTAAAGAAAGAAATTCCTAAAGGTGCAACTAACTTAATTAATGATTCTGGTGAATTTGTCGGTTGATTAAAAACTAAATTTAGAAAATGATTTATGTATTTAAATCCTAAAAGAATGGAAACATTAAAACCTATGCCAATCCACAATAATTTCAGACGGCTTTGATTCCAGTCAGCTTGAGCAAATTGCCATTCTTCATTAGATAAATTCCAGTTTTGAGAATGCTTTCCTGGTGAAGTATTGTTACCAATTTCTAAGGCTAGACGGAAATTAAGAAAAGTTAGTATTAAAAGTAATGGTAAATATTGAATATGCAAAGATGCGTAAAATACAAGACTGGCTATTAGTAATATCCATAATCTTATATTTGCTAAATTAACAGTCCAGTATATGCCTAAAACACTCAACAAGAACAGCCCATAAAAAATTGATATAAATTTCATTGTTTATTAATTGATAATTTTAAATTTGTGATAGGGAAGAAAGAATATTTTATAGTTTATTCTCTATTCCCTATTTAATCACTTTGTTGGCCAGTTAATCATTGAATCTGTAGCCAGTTTTTTTGATACTTCATAAGCGCCATAGCGATTGAGATGACTAGGATCTGAAAAGTAATCATTTGTTTTTGTCCATAGCTGACTTAAATCACGATATATAAATTGAGGATGATTAGTAAAAGTTAATAAATACTCTTGAAACTGTTGTTCATATTTTCTGCGTACGGGGTCTAAATAATCTGAGGTCAGGGGCATATTAACAAAGACAAGGGAGATATTATGATTTTTGGTAACCTCTAACATGGAATGTAATGCTTGATCTTGTTTACCTGTTAGTTGAAAAGATTTATAATCGTTGTCGTAATCTCCAGAAACTTTGGGGTGTTGTTGATAATATGTTGTGGGATTAAAGCGAATAGATAAAGGTAAGAATCCATCAAAATCAACTCCTTGGATAGAAGAATTATTGTCTATTTCAGAATTATGGGTGAGATTAATTTTTGATTTTACAGGAGGATCTTGATAGCTAAAAGGTAGATATTGAAGTTGTTTTTGGAGAAGAGTTTTAATTTGATCACGGTTTTTGTAACTAGCAGATAAATTAGCTATGGACTGGTTTAACCAATCGTTAGCGGTTTGATAGATACTAATATCCTCTATATTAGGTTTACTACTAAATTTTTCTGGTGTATTTTCTGGGTTTTTAGAAACTTCATGGGCTTTAACTTTTGTTTGGGCTTTCTGTAATATCTGTTTGTATGCTGGTGAAGTTTGAATTGCATTGAAAGTAATATCTTCTCTGCCATTATTAAAGGCACGAGAACCATCTGCCCATAAAATTAATTTTGGTAGTTCTTCTGGTGCTAAAACTTGACGGATAAGAACATCAACCACTTGGGCTGTAGCTCCATTAATACCAAAGTTAAATATATCAATATGGCTATGATTTTGGCTAACTAAAGCTTTAGAAAGAGCGACAGGATCAACTCCTCTCAAAGCCCGGGAAGAACCGATAATTAAGACATCTGGTGGACGGTTTTTTGTAGCTAAATGCTGTTTATATAGGGCTAATTGTTCATCTAATTGTCTAGAGTTAAAACTGGGAGTTTGTGATCTAGCTGCTAATAAAATCGCTGTAGCTGTAGCTTGTTCTTTTAATGGTGTGGCTGGCAAATTTCCTGATTGAAACCTATTATTATTAATAAATTCAGAAGCATTAAAAGCAGACTGGTCATGATTAGATGATTTCGTTGTTTCTGGGTGTTTTAAAAATGATGTTTTTGGATGATTTTGAGGTGGTAAAGATGCTGGAGATTGTGAGGATAAGGGTGAAATAATATTATTATCCTTAGGTAAATTCTTAGCAGAATAGGCGACAACATAGCCTAACATTAAATCAGTTTGTACAGCAAGAAGTAATCCTAATGCCAGCCAAATCATGCCATTACCAATTTCTTGGTTATCAGGATTTTCGTCAGTTTCCTGATGAGATAGTATAAATAATTGGCTGTTTAAAAGTACATTTCTGATGATTGTGTGGGTATTTTTTAGCCAATCTTTGGTTATTTCTTTGATACAACTTTGTACTTCTTCAGTTGTAAAATCAGAATCCAAAATTTCTTCACTATTTTTATCTATACTGTTTTCATCTATCATTAGAGAACTTACATATTCTGATGTAGCAGCAAATTCTGGTGTTATTTCAGGAACTAATTGATAACGTTCTTCTAAATCAACTCCATGATGCCATATAGGCTTTTTATCACCAGCACGACGGCCATAAACACGCACACCAGTAATACCGGAAATTTTCAATTGGCAGATAAATTGAGTTACCTTACTAGAAACTTGATGGCGTGTGGGACAAATGGGAGCATCACACATAATGTGTAATAGATCTTCTTTGCGAACTAATAATACCCGGATACCACCTGTTTTCAATCGCCATTCTAAATCGGGATTGAGTAACCGCTCTAGTAAAAAAGTAATTGCTGGTTGGTCACCTGCACGGGCAAGGTCTAAGGCAGATGTAACTAAAGCGGGATGCCCAGATGCTGGTAAAGATATCCAATTGATCCAAAAGGGCTGTTTATCCGTTGTTTTTTTTTGTCCATATATAGCGGCGGAAATAATAGCTTGAGGGGCAATACTTTCGAGTAGGGGGACAATAGCCTTTAGGGCGATTTGTTGATCAGGTTCTGGGGCAGTTTCCAAGGGGTCAAAAGCTGGAGTGCAAAATATGTGTAAGGTGGATTCCTTGAGAGAAGTTTGTAATGCTATGTTGAAAACTAGTAATTCTTCTGTTAATATTCTAGCGATCGCTTGTAAATCTCCCCAACGCGCCCATTCTTTTAACATCACCTCTGGAGGTGTCAAATCTACTCTGACGCGCCAATCTGGCTCAATTTCTCCTCTAACTTGGGAAACAATAATAGCATCCTGATAGCCAACAAGTTGCAAATATCTGAGCTTTTGAGCGACTGTTTCCGCCAATAATGATGGGTCAGGGCTATAACTAGACTGACAAAATACCCAAAGACGATTAACGACAATCTGAGAGTTATTTCTCAGCGGAGAAGGCTTAATTTTTACCCGTATTGCTATATTTAAATGGCTGAGATGTTCACTCAAATAGCGAGCAATGGCATCCCTATCGCCTTGACGTGCCAAACTTTCATTAGAGATAATCAGCGAACCACCAGGAGAGATAAAGGCTTCTGTCTCTCCTGGTAATTCCTGTTCTACCTGTTCTAAATGTCGCTCTAGTTGATTCAAGTATACGCGATAAAACCATTTGGGACGATGCTCCCCTTGTTTTCGTCCGTAAATTAATACCTGGTATATTGAGGGTTGTTCGTTGTTGGTGAGGGTATTTACATCAGTTTGTTGTAGTGCTTGCAATAATTCTGACAAGGTTTGCCAACGGGGTGGACAGTCAACGCTTTCACAGAGAATATGCAGGTCATTACCTAACAACCGGACTTTTACCCCAAAAGGATTTATGTCTGTTGCTTGACTTACCCATTGCACTAAGGACTTCTGAAGAAATGCTTGTAGCAGTGTTTCGCTATCAAGTAATACTGTTTTCATAGGCAGTGAAATTTAATGGCAAGGGTGTATTGAGGAATTTTACCTGTACGTGTAAACTAGAATCATAGAATTATCACATTTTTGTGTTCTTTTGCACAATTTTGTTAACTTCGTAGCTGGCAAAATTAACAAAGATAGTCTTCATAGAAAAAAGAGGTTTTCAGCGACTTTAAATTTATTTACACAGTTTGGTTTGATGCTAGGAGATGCTATAATTTAGAGTACCTGTAACTTTTTCTGATTTTTGGTTATTCTTTCTCCTGTGAGCATTGATGTACTATAATACCTTAGGCATAACTCTCACGTTGTAGCACTTTTCTAAAATTTTGTCCCCTGAGTTGAAGATTAACTTTTTTTGTCTATAGCAGTTTCCGTACTCGTAAGGTACAATTTTTTTAGTTGTAGGAAAACAGGGAATAAATTAGTTTGTACTTCATTAGACTGGAAAACGATATATTTTAATCATCTAGTTTTTAATTGGGAGTGACAATGTCACCTGTAAATCAACAGTTATTTTCTCAAACCGGATTAAATTTCATGACTTCTACCACTAATTCCTGTTGTTTTCTACCGATTGGTACAGTATTAATACTAGCAATACTCATGACTCAGAAAGCTATGAGTGAGGCATTAATCAATCTGGGTGAAGTAAGTGAAGAATTATTACGAAGCGATCGCTTACCTGTGCTTAATTTCCCAGATGATCAAGAATAGAATCAAAGTGTATTTCTGTTATGAATACCCAAATTCCTATTCCCCCGCATTTCAACCCAGCAAAAGTCGGCGAAATTTGGCGCGTACCCTACCAAAAAATAGCTGCTGAAGCGGAAACCTATGCAGTACAACAACAGATCCAACCATCAGCTTTAGATAAAAACCGTGTTTGTCTATTATTAATAGATGTTCAAAATACCTTTTGTATTCCTGATTTTGAATTATTTGTAGGTGGACAAACTGGAACGGGTGCAGTTGAAGATAATCAAAGATTGTGTGCATTTATTTATCGTAACTTGGGAGTAATTACCAAAATTATTCCCACCCTAGATACTCACACAACAATGCAAATCTTTCATCCCATATTTTGGATAAATACTCAGGGAGAACACCCGACCCCAGCCGCAACTAATATTACAGTCACAGATATTGAAAAAGGTATTTGGCAAGTTAACCCAGCCGTTGCTAATAGTATAACTAATGGTGATTATGACTTATTAGCAAAACAGGCTTTTTATTATGTTCAACAACTCAGCCAAAATGGAAAATATCCCTTAACAGTTTGGCCTTATCATTCGATGTTAGGTGGAATTGGTCATGCCTTAGTTGCCTCAGTAGAAGAAGCCGTATTTTTCCATAGTATTGTTCGTAAAAGTCAAACCCAATTTGAATTAAAAGGTGAAAATCCCTTAACAGAAAATTATTCTATTTTACGCCCCGAAATTTTAACGGGATTTAATGGACAGCCAATTGGACAAAAAAACACAAGTTTAATTCAACAACTTTTAGAATATGATGCAGTGATTATTGCTGGCCAGGCTAAAAGTCATTGTGTTGCTTGGACAATTGACGATTTATTCACAGAAATTCAACAAGTAGATAGTACCCTAACAAGGAAAATATATCTTTTAGAAGATTGTACTTCTCCGGTTGTTGTTCCTGGTGTCGTTGATTATACGGAACAGGCTAACAACATATTTGCTAGATTTGCAGCAGCAGGAATGCACATTATTCAATCAACTCAAGAATTGGTAATTGGGTAATTAAATTCTTTCCCTCCAACTCTTTATTTCAAAAACTCCTGGGGATTTTTGGCTTCCCAACCAAGGGAGCCGTTAAAACGCATTTCAAAATGAAGATGAGGTTGAGTAGAGGTTGGTTGTCCCGTAGTTCCCACTGCTCCCAAAATATCGCCTTTATTGACCTTTTGACCCAGAGTAACTTTGATACTCTCAAGTTGGGCGTAACGGCTTTGTAAGCCGTCCGGGTGGTTGACAATGACTAATTTGCCATAACTACCCTGTTCTTTGGCAAAGACGACGATTCCAGGGGCGATAGCTGCCACAGGAGTATTAACTGGTGCTAATAAATCTACACCACTATGAAAGATCACCTCTCCTGTCGTCGGGTGAATTTGCCAACCATAAGTTAATCCTATATCCGTACCATTTGGTAATGGATAACCAATAATTTTTTCAGTGGGTTTACTAGGTGAGGTGGCAATTATCCCCGGAGTAATAGCTATTCCGGGAAGTGTGGGTAAAAAGACAAATTTAGGGTTTTTCTGACAACCATTAATTTCAAATACTGTATCTGGACGGACTTTATACTTAGATGCTATTTGTTTCCAGCTTTGATTGCGAGGGACTTCGACAACAATACCATTGAAAGGGAGAATTTGCAGTTCTGTTCCGGGATTTACCACCCCATTCTTAATAGATGGATTGATACCGATAATTGTTTCTGGTGCTAGGTTATAACGATTAGCTATAGTGGCTAAGGTTTCACCACGATTAACTTGATGACGTTGAATACGAGCTAAAGCGGGAACTGGACAAGTGCCTGGACTAGCATTAACGGTTTGTGACTGTGAAAGTAGGGACAATAGCCCCAAGGTGCTAAATAAGCTCCAAAAATACAGTGAATGATTGAGAAATTTCATGTCAACAAGTCCAGCAATTGCTAATTTTTAGATTTTAGTGGAGAATTATTAAGGACAGAATAAAGTTTTCATCCATCTTTCTTTCTACTAACTATTTTGAATAGATTCATGATAAAATATCAGAACCAGATATACTTCTCGAATCTAAATAATAGAAAATAAGCAACTTGGATATTGAACATTACTTAATCAAGCAATACTACCACGTTTTTTAGCTTCCTTGTTAGAAATCCCGACATTTTTAATCCCGGCCTTAATCATTTGTCGTTCTAAAAGGGCGAAAAATCGGGTTCTATCACCACCTCTGACTACAGCCTGATTATGGGCTTCCGCAATAGCCACAGGATAACCATATCCTTTGTGTACCTGTGCCAGCATTAATCCTAGTATTTCATCAAACATAGTGGAATTTTCCGCAACCCAAGCAGGAACTTCAATTCTGGCGATTTCTGTACCGACATGAACGTAACAAAAATAAATAATATGGTCGGCATATAATTCTAAAATACGGGCATTACTCCGCCATAATGGTCCTCGTTGTCCAGGTTGAAGTTGAGTAGCTATAATGGTTGTATCTCGTAATGTATCAAATTTTTTACAAGGTACATACTCTAGTTGATTGGGGCAATAGGTGATACAATCAGGAGCAGGATGGGGACAGGCCAAAAAGCGTAGAAAGTTCGTGGCTTCGGCGCTGCGAGAGGCGCTAAGATAACCCATAATGGGAATTTGAGCTTGTTGGAGTTTTTGCCAAGCTTTTAAAATAGGTGGTAAAATCATATCCCGTGCTTCCATCGGTAACTGATCTAAAAACCAGTATATTAACGAACCATCTACCATTGCTAAAATGGGGGCTGCGGTTTTCGCACTACAAGCTAGTTCTGCTAATACGGTAGCCTCAGAAGCGGTACGTCGATAACCCATCCATTCTTCCGTTCTAATTCCCCATTGACGGGAGATATATAGGTCTTCAGGGCGATAAAATACCTCCGGTAAACTATCGAGAATTGGGTGAAGATCTTGACCATAGTGTAAAACAACTCTACCAATATTTAGTAAGTAACAATACGCAATTTCATGATGGTTAGGGGCAATTTGCGAACCATCTGTAGAAATGACAGTATGAACTTTGGGGGGGACGGAAATAGTTATACAGGTTTCTAGGGGTTCAATCGGTGTAGCATTGGCGAAAATAATGCGATTTTGCCATTCTTCCTGACTTTTCACTAACTCCTCTTGACACTCAACAGCTTTTTTAAAAAATTGTTGTGCTAATTCTAAGCGCTGATGACCTGCGGCTACTTCTGAGGTTAAATGTTCACTAAAACCTTGCATTTGTGCCGATATTTTTGTTAAATTAAGCATATTGGCTAGGTATATTTTTGCAAATAGATGTAAATGCTATATTATTAAATATAATTAATTACTATATACTATAACTGAAAAAATGGTATCATGAGAAAATGGCAATTGACAATGATAACTCTCATATTAGGAACTATACTATATAGCCCGGAGGTGAGTGCTAAAAATCTGGTAAATATGGCCGATTATAGCATAAAATCATCACTGTTAGCCCAATCTAACCTAAAAGAGGCTATAATTTATTTCCATCGGGGAATTAATCGCCATACATCAGGAGATATAAAAGGGGCTATTGAGGAATATAATCAAGCTTTAAAATTACGTCCTAATTTTGCTGAAGTTTACTATAAACGAGGAATATCTCGTTATAAATTGGGAGATATAAAGGGGGCAATTTTAGATTATAATCAAGCAATCAGTCTTAATTCTAATTATTCTGGTATTTACAATCATCGAGGATTTGCTCGCTATGATTTGGGAGACTTAAAAGGTGCTATCGCAGATTTTAACCGAGCATTAAGTCTTAATCCTAATTTTCCTGAAGCTTATCAAAATCGAGGTATTGCTCGCAATGCTTTGGGTGATAAACAGGGAGCAATTAGCGATTTAAATACAGCAGCAAGTTTATTTCAAAAACAAAAAAGAATGACTAATTACGAAGAGGTTATTGATATTATTAATAAATCATAAATCATATCACTGTTGTGCTAAATTGAGGAGTTGAGATCAGGAAATGGGGAATAAGTTTGTGTGTATTTCATGGGACTGGGAAATTGTACAAGAGGTTAGAATTAAACGCAGATAAACGCAGATAAACGCAGATGATTTTCTACTTTTTTTGTCTCACGCTAAGACGCAAAGTTTTCAGAAATTAATTTAACTTTGACTTATATATCTGGATATATCTAATAAGTTATTTAAATCATTCTTTAACAAAAAAGCACAAGTACCCTATATTCTCAATAATCTTGAGAATTTTCTCAATAAGCTGACGAAAAAAGTTAATTTCAGGGCTTGAAATTCTCAACTATTTTTTGTACAATATTTTTATATAAAATCTGCTTGGGCTTTTTTTGAAAAAATTTTACAGCATATTTAAGCTTGTTTATATATTATGTTTTTATCTACGCTAAAACGCAAAGTTGTCAGGAATTAATTTAACTTTGACTTATATATCTGAATATATCTAATAAGTTATTTAAATCATTCTTTAACAAAAAAGCATAAGTACCCTGTCTTCTCAATAATCTTGAGAATTTTCTTAAAAAGAATTGTTGCAAAAATTACAGAATGAGGAGATTTAGGATATTATGTTTTTTGACGTTTGTGAATTTGATATTATCAGAAATGATTTATTCCGTGTTTCTACTGTTAATTAACTTTTTGTATCTTTCCTCTCTCCCCTTGAACGTGCCAAACTATCAATAGCATCACCTAGTGCTGTGGTAAGACTTTTCCGGGTTTGAATGTGACCTTCTCGCTCAAGTTTCAAAGCTCGCAATAGAGAATCACGCTCTTGAATGATTTCTAATAATTGAGTTTGTAACTCTTCTATAGAATTAAATTGGGAAATTTGTTGCTGAATAGCTATAGTATTACTAGTATCTGTTTCAGTACCTATAGGAGAAAACTTTTGCAGGTCGGCTTTTACAGATGCTATAGATTCTGCGTGGATTTTCGCATCTATCCGTCTTTGTTCTGCTTCGGTATTATAAAGTTGTCGCCATTTTTGCGAACTTTCCCAGGCTTCATCTCGTTCTCGCTGAAATTGTTTCATCTGTTGTGTCAGAGACTGAATTTCAGTTAGCCACTTTTGTGTTAAATAAGTAGATTTATCAATATTTTCTGTCATTAGTAAATAATCTGGGTTGCTAATTAAATATCTTACCGTTGTTCTAGAGAAATTGATCACACAATAATCGGAAATTACTAATAATGCCTAATTATCCCCAACAATTTTCAATTATACCTGATGGTTATGCACCTCGATTAAAACGTTTACGCCAACTTAGTGGACTATTAGATAATATCATTACCATTCCCGGAACAAAAGTCGGAATTGGTTTAGATCCAATTATTGGATTAATACCTATAGGAGGTGATTTTTTAGGACTAATATTTTCTTTTTATATTATCATTGAAGCTGCACAACTGGGACTATCTAAAGCTACCTTAGGAAGAATGATAATGAATGTTATTATTGATTGCCTATTTGGTGCTATTCCTATGTTAGGAGACTTGTTTGATTTTGCTTGGAAAGCTAATAATTATAATATTATTTTATTGGAAGAAGCTTTAAAATCTCCCCACGAAAATAAAAAGGCAGATAAGTCTTTTATAGTTGTTTTTAGTATCATTTTATTTTTCCTGGCTATTGTCTTAATATCCATTCCCGTGATATTAATAAGAATATTATGGCAAATCCTCACTGGTAGTTAAATTACTCCTAGATAAAATTATGAAAGATTGGTGGCAAGATAATTTTCCTCAAGGACAACAAAATCTAGTTATTAATGATTCTCAAGGTTATCCAATTCAAATAGCCTATGGTGAAAAAGGTACAGGTAAACCGCTAATTTTATTGCATGGTTTGGGTAGTTGGAGTTATAATTGGCGATATAGTATTGAACCATTATCTCAACATTATCGGGTAATTTGTTGTGATTTTAAAGGTTTTGGTTTTTCGGAAAAGCCTGTATCTCGTCGAGAAGAAAATGGACATCAAATTATTGAATTAAAACGGATTATTCAAGCTTTATGTAATGAACCTCCGGTAATTGTTGCTGAATCTATGGGTGGATTAATTTCTTTAGGACTAGCTGGTAAAAGTCCTGATTTAATCGGACATTTAGTAGTAATTAATGTTCCTATTTTTGCGGAAACTTTACCTCACTGGTCTATGAATTTACTTTCCCAAACACCAATAGAAATTATCCACTTAATTGATAATTTACGTCTAACATATTGGTTCGCACCTTTGGTCAGAGAAGTTATGGGAACAGAAAGACGTAAGGTATTATATAATCCTTCATTATTAACAGAAGAAGATATTTATTGGATTACTTACCCATTCATTGAAATTCCTGGAACTTTGGTAAAAGTTGCTGAAGAATTACAAATCGCTGCTAGAGAAATCGAGAATTTGCGAACAAATCAGCCGAATATGTTGAAAAATATTCAAAGGAATCTCAAAAATATTGAATGTCCGACTTTGATTTTATGGGGTGATAAAGATAGTTGGTTTCCTGTTAGTCATGGGGAAAAATTACATCAAAATCTCCCTAATTCTCGTTTACAAATTTTGCGGAATTGCTATCATGATGCTGCTACTGATTCTGCTGAGGTTATAAATACTGCAATTTTGGAGTTTTTAAATACTACTAATTGACAATTTCTAAAATTAAATTGTATTAGGATTTATATTCAATTCTCGCAATTTTACTGTTAAACTTTCTGCGGTTTATTAAAACTTTTGTTGGGTCGCGCTGTGGGTTAACCCAACTTACAAGAATACATGACATTCCATTTCTTTAATGATTTTCATCGTTTCCACGCTCACTGTACACACTCTCATTAATAAATCTATTACCTGTTCTTTATAATCTGCGAAACGATAGGTATTGAATTTTTCCGCAATGGTAGGATCTTTTGTTTTTTTCTCTTTATATTGATCTAAAATCCATTCTAAAGCACTACGATTACCTAACATATATTCCCACGCGATTTTAGGAATATTTGATAATGTGGTGACATCATCTAAGATAATACTATCTTTGGTTTTATCTGCTTTTAGTTTCGGTTTGGGTGTTTTTTGGTTGTCTTTTAAGGGAATATCAAGACGGGTTAGGTTATAAGGTGTGACTGTTTCATAGTTAATATGAATTTCCATGAGTTGTTTTCCCCAATTAACCCATTTTGGGAAGTTTTCATAATAGGGTAAGCGGGGAAATTCCCGTTTTAGGTTGAGTTCGTATTTGGTGCGATAAGCTGGGTTATGTAGGACTGCGTAGGTATAATGAAAGATATCTATTTTGGTAATTGTTGAATCTTGGTAATGGGTTTGAATTTGTTTTAGTCCCCAGTCGGTTATGTTATCAATGCGTTTTCCTTCTTTGTCGTAACGGTAGAGGGGGAGACATTGAGTTTGTTCAAGAAAGTGATAATCACAAGGTTTTTGAGATACAAAGACTTGAAAAGGTTTTGATAGTGGAGTCCCAGAAAAATAGATAATAACATTACTTTCCTCAAATCTTTTACCGAATAAAGTACAATGATTTGCAGTTAGTACATCATTGAGAATAAAATCGCAATAAAAGTATTGTTGAGTAAATGGTCTGTATAAAGAAATTTGAATTAGATTTTCATTAAAACAAACATCTTTATAAGATAATAATTTTTTCTTTAAATCTCTACTCCATTTAATTGTATAGTCAACAAAATCATCTAAGTTTTCAACTTTCTCAGCTTTTTTGTATCTTTGAATCTCAGAATTATAAAAATCAATAAAAAAGTTTATTTTATTAGATAAAACATCTTTTTCAAAATCATAAACCCAATCATCTCTATTGCTTTTAATTCCATTTGTATAAAATTTAAAGATTGCTTTTTCTTCTAACTCATTTTTTGCATCTTTAACATTCTTATCAACTAAATGTATTAGAATATCAAAGTTAGTATCAGCTAGATTTATCCAGTTATAATTTTTATCTGGTGTAATATGCTCAAAAGGAATTTGATTAAATTTAGTCTGAGATAAAAACTTTAACTTATCACTTGCTGTATCAAATTCTGGACGACGAATATAAAATATTTGACAATTATTAAAATCACTATTCTGTTTCTTCACTAAAAACATAATAGCGACACCAGTTTGAATCCCAAAAACATTATGTGTAGTTCCTGAAAGTTTAGGATTTTTCCTCACATCACCATGTAAATCTATAATATAAATATAACTAAAATCATCACTTACCGCTTTTCTAAAACCATCAAATGCTCTTGCGTCAATAAAAGATGAATTAGTAATAAACGCAATAATCCCATTTTTACCTAGTCTATCAGCAGCCCATCTAATAAATCTAGTGTACATATCATAAACAATATTAGTATTCTGCGCTTTACTATATTTAATATAAGATTCCTTAATTAACTTATCTATAGCAGTATAATAACGATTAGCATTATTATCATTAAAATTCTCCTGTTTTGCATTATAAGGAGGATTACCAATAATCACAGAAATAGTTCTATCATTCTGTCTTTTAATTCTCGCAGTATTCTCCACAGTTATAGCAAACAAATCCAATTGCTTACCCTCAAAAGAGGTATTATCCAAAGTATCCACAAAACAAATATTTTCAAACTCCTCATACTCCCCCATTTTCTGCTTATAGGTAAATTCAATATTCAAATTCGCAATATAATAAGGTAAAATAGCCACCTCATTACAATGAATCTCATGTTTATATTTGTGCTGTAAACTATGGGTTGGTAAAAAATCAATTAACTCCGTAATAAAAGTCCCCGTTCCCGTCGCAGGATCTAAAATCTCTACCTCTTTATCTGCTAACAACTTCCCAAAATGTTTATGTACTAAAAAATCTGTACTCTCTATCATAAACCGGACAATTTCATTAGGAGTATAGACAATTCCTAATCTATCTGCTGCTTTGGGATTATAAGCTTTATAAAAGTTCTCATACAATGCTTTTAAAAACTTCTGTTTTTCTTGATGATTAACAATATTCGCCGCAGTTCGTCTAATTACTGCATAATATCTTTCAATACTTCCTAAAGTATTTCTCTTTAAACTTCCAGTAAAAAAGGTGGAAATTACCCCTTGTAATTCCCGCGCAACATTATTTTCTTGATGAAATTGTGACTCACTAAATATATTAATAAAAATGTCTTCCGTTAAAATATGTTGAATAATCATTTCCTGAATATCTAATAAAGTAATTTCAGGATTTATGGACTTTTGACAAATATTAAAAAACTTATTTCTAGCATTTTCAAATAAAATATTATTACCCTCTTGACATTTTATCAACTTTCTGAGAGAATCTAAGATAATGGGTAAATCTTGCCTAAATATATCTATCGCTTCCCGAAAGTCCCGGACTTCAGGACGGACATAATTAATAAAGTTATTAATAATACCATCTACCGCGTCAGCATCGCCCATAGTTACGCGCTGAGTTTCTTGTCCAGATTGAATTAAAACCGCAGTTTGCGAATCTTCAAATAAAATATTACTATCTGGATAACCTTTATTTAATTTTTTGGCAATTTCTTGATCTAAATTATCATATTGATCCTTACTTTCCCAATAACCCCAATCTAAACGCAAAGCATCTTTAATTGTACCATCGGGATAAACAATTTTACCATTTGGTAGTTTATAATCTAGTTCGGGAATGAGGAGAAAATCACGGGGTTTACAATATTCATTTAACAGATTTTGGAAAGCAACGCGAATAGATGTTTCCTTGCGAGAACCACCATATCTAATGATTTTTTCTACTTCCGCTTGATATTGAGTCACCAGGAGTCTAGACATAGTACACCTCAAAAAAAGATACAAACATAGCCATTAATAAATTGAACAATAAAAATCTGCTTAAACCCTTACCGATTGCGCCCTTGCACAACACAAGATTATTATTGATTTATCAACGCCTAAATTTAAATCATACAAAGAAAAAACCAACTCTGTACAGATAAACTCCTGAATCATGGTAAACACTACAGCCTGAATGCAGGTTATAATTCTTTGTGCGGAGCAACTTTACAAAAATTTATGAGTAATCCCCTTGTACAGGCCTTTTTCGTAGGTAGAGCGATCGCTGAAGTGATTAATGAACGCGTAGAAGTCGCCTTGACTGATGCTTTGAGTGAACTTGGTAAATTTGATGCTGAAGCTAAAGAGCAGCTACGCCAGTTTACAGAAGAAGTAATCGCCCGAGCTAATCGCGCAGCAGAAACGTCAGCAACTGGAACAACCACAGATAACACATCTGGGGGAGATTCACCAGACCTACAGACCGAAATTGACGAATTAAGGGCAGAAATTGCCCTATTGAGAAGTGAACTACAAAAGTATCGCAATGCCGCAAGATAGGTAATGGGTAATGGGTAATGGGTATTAACTTTAATGTCAAACCCATAACCCGACTGGGAAATCATTCCCAGTTTCATCCTGCCATCTAAAAATGACTAAAAAATCTCAAAAATCCACAGTTTATGTAAACTGTAATTATGATCCCGGAAATTAATTTCTGGGCGGGTGTGAAAGCTAATTATTTGTAGCTGACAATACCTGAACCCTATTCCCTGTCCTCCACTCCCTACCTTCAATCAGATGACTCCGTGACAACCCGACGGTATAATAAAAATATGGAACAAGGTTACTCAGATCAAGCATACCGTTGGAATCGGGAAGAATACTCTAGCAAACGCCGCTTTGTCGATATTTGGTCTTTTGTCTTGACCTTAATGTTCAAGATTTGGCGCTATAACAAGGCCTGGAGTTATTCCGGTGGTGTAACAGAAGCCAAACGAGCAGCTAGACGCAAAGCCCAAGCTATCTGGATTAGAACGACGTTTTTAGATTTGGGTCCGACTTTTATTAAAGTGGGACAATTGTTTTCAACTCGTGCGGACATTTTCTCTGCGGAATACGTAGAGGAGTTATCTAAGTTACAAGATAGAGTCCCAGCATTTAGTTATGAACAGGTAGAAGGAATTATTGAACAGGAATTAGGTAAAACTGTTCCCACACTCTTCCAAGATTTTGAACCTGTTCCCCTCGCTGCTGCTAGTTTGGGTCAAGTCCACAAGGCCACCTTGTATACTGGTGAGTCCGTAGTCGTTAAAGTACAACGGCCTGGACTAAAAAAGCTGTTTGAAATTGACTTAGGCATTCTCAAAGGTATTGCTCGCTACTTTCAACACCATCCCAAATGGGGACGGGGTCGGGATTGGATGGGTATATATGAAGAATGTTGTCGCATTCTCTGGGAAGAAATTGATTATCTGAATGAAGGACGTAATGCCGATACTTTCCGCCGAAATTTCCGTAGTTTTAGTTGGGTAAATGTACCGAGAGTTTATTGGCGTTACGCTACCTCTAGAGTAATTACCTTAGAGTATATGCCCGGTATTAAAGTCAGTCAGTATGAAGCCTTAGATGCTGCCGGTGTAGATAGAAAAGCGATCGCTCGTTATGGGGCCCAAGCTTACCTACATCAACTGCTGAATAATGGTTTCTTTCACGCTGACCCCCATCCTGGTAATCTAGCAGTTAGTCCCGACGGAGCTTTGATTTTCTACGATTTCGGGATGATGGGAACAATTAAATCCAATGTCCGCGAAGGATTAATGGAAACCTTATTTGGTATTGCCCAAAAAGATGGCAACCGTGTGGTAAAATCTTTAGTTGATTTAGGAGCGATCGCCCCAGTTGAAGACATGGGACCTGTCCAGCGTTCTGTCCAGTATATGCTGGATAACTTCATGGATAAGCCCTTTGAAAACCAATCTGTGGCAGCTATTAGTGAGGATTTGTACCAACTCGCTTATGATCAACCATTTAGATTTCCAGCAACTTTTACCTTTGTCATGCGTGCCTTTTCCACCCTTGAAGGAGTTGGTAAAGGTTTAGATCCAGAATTTAACTTTATGGAAGTTGCCCAGCCCTATGCCATGCAACTGATGACAGATAACAATAGTTCTGAGGGGAATAGCTTCTTGAATGAATTAAGTCGTCAAGCAGTCCAAGTTAGTAGCACTGCTTTAGGATTACCACGGAGATTAGAAGATACTCTAGATAAAATAGAGCGAGGGGATATCCGGTTTCGAGTTCGCTCTGTCGAAACTGAACGTCTGCTCCGGCGACAAAGCAATATTCAATTGGGCATGACCTATGCTTTGATCATTAGTGGTTTTACAATTGCCGCGACAATTCTCCTAGTTAGCCATTATATATGGTTAGCAAGTCTGATTGGTTTAATTGCAGCATCAGTTGCATTCATGCTGATTCAGTTGCTTTTACGTCTAGATCGTTATGATCGAATGTATTAATTAATTGTTCACTAAAAACCTATGAAACTTGACTCTATTGGTTGTACAGATCCAGGGCTTGTTCGCTCTTATAATCAAGATTCCTATTATATTGATCCCGCAGGGCGATTCTTTATAGTTGCTGATGGTATGGGTGGTCATGCAGGAGGAGAAGAAGCCAGTCGCATTGCTACCACAGAAATTTGTTTATACCTAGAGCAAAATTGGCAATCCCCCGAATCTGCCTCAAAACTTTTAAAACAAGCTTTATCCACCGCTAATCAAGCTATAATTCAAGATCAGCACAGTCATCCTGAACGTTCTGATATGGGAACAACGGTTGTAGCAGTGGTAATCCGTCCATCTGAATCCCCCGTATGCGGTCATGTTGGTGATTCCCGTCTCTATCGTTTAAGAGAATCACAATTACAACAAATCACAGAAGACCATACCTGGATTGCCAAAGCTATAAAAATCGGTGATCTTACCATTGAGGAGGGTAGGGTTCATCCTTATCGCCATATTTTATCTAATTGTTTAGGTAGGGAAGACCTTAATCAGATTGATGTGCAAGAACTAAATTTAGAAAATGGTGATCTTTTACTTCTCTGTAGTGATGGACTCACGGAAGAACTTATCGATCAGCAAATTTTAGGGTACATTAAGGATACACATTCACTAGAAAAAGCTGCTAATAACCTCATTGAAGCTGCTAAAAATGAAGGTGGACATGATAATATTACTGTTGTCTTAGTGTCAGTTGTTAGTTGTTAGCTGTCCGTTGTCAGTTGTTAGCTGTCCGTTGTCAGTTGTTAGCTGTCCGTTGTCAGTTGTTAGCTGTCCGTTGTCAGTTGTTAGCTGTCCGTTGTCAGTTGTTAGCTGTTAGTGGCAAGAAGCAATCCATATTACCTCTTGCCTATAATTACCCATTCCCTAAAAAAAAGTAAATATACTTGACAATTTGTTCAATTTGAGCATTTTTTCCGTTAATAATTTGATAAAAATACTTTTAATCTCCAAAAATTACCACAGGAGCTTAATTTTCTATAATTCCCAAATAAACAGCAAATAATGGGTCAATAAATCATTGTTTTCATCTTGATTCCTCCATTTGACCCTTGAATATTACCGGTCGATAACTACTGTTTCTCAAAGAATCTTTGCCAAAATTAAAGTATCTCAATTTAGATCAACTCGTTTTCAGCGGGATAGATTCCTATAGCAGTAGATTTATTACCAATACATACTCAGAAAAATAAACCTAAAAAGATGGGCAAATTGTCAAACATTTGTTATCTTTCTTAATATAGAGAAACAAATGTTAACCAAAACCTAGCCGAAGAATTACTGCTTAGGAATTTCACGAGATTAAGCAGATGATCATGAAACCGTATCTAGACAGGGGTTTTACTTCTCATTTCTAACTGTCAACCCTTAAATTCCCTGGTCAATTTCCATTTTATACGTTGTTTGTTTTGGAGTTCATTATGAATCAACGAACCGAACTGTCTTTAGAACAGCAATTTAGCATTTGCTCCTTTGCTACACAAGTTCAACAGATGAGTCACACACAAGCTCAAGACTTTTTAGTCAAGCTTTATGAGCAAATGGTTGTCCGTGAAGCAACATATCAAGAAATACTTAAACACAATTGGGGTCTAGACTCAGGTTCTCACATGGCATAGACTGATTATAACAACAGATTAGATAGTTAGGATATCAATTGTATACTGCCAAAGGGCTGAAAAATTGACCCCTTTCCAGACCTCTCCCCATCCTTGGGTTGAGGTTAATTTTCTGTTGATTTCCTGAGTTAATAAATATTATAATCATAACAATATGGCGATCGCTATTGATTTTGGCACAAGTAACACAGTTATCACTCGTTGGAATCCTGTTACTCAACAAGCGGAAACCCTGAATCTACCGGGTTTATCAATGCAACAATATCTAAATCCTCCACTAATTCCCAGTTTAGTTTATGTAGAAAATGCCAGCTTAGGTAAAATTATAGCTGGTCAGCAGGTGCGCGATCGCGGTTTGGATACAAAAACCGACCAAAGATTTTTTCGTAACTTCAAACGGGGGATAGGTGCACATATCCAGGGTTTTTTACCGGAAATAGATGGAGAAAATATTACCTTTGAACAAGTAGGAAAATGGTTTTTAACTCAGGTAATTGCAGAATTAGCGCCCTTAGAAGGGGGAATCTCTTCCCTAGTTTTAACCGCACCTGTAGACAGCTTTGAAGCTTATCGTTATTGGTTAGGGAAAGTTTGTCAATCACTACCCATCGAAGAGGTGCGGATATTAGATGAACCTACTGCTGCGGCCTTGGGTTATGGTTTAACAGATCAAGGTGCTTTGTTAGTTGTTGATTTTGGTGGTGGAACGTTAGATCTATCTTTAGTGAGTTTAGATCAAGGATCAAAGACGAAAAATAAACCCCTAGGATTTCTTCTTAAATGGGGAGATAGGAATCTGAGTGAAAATTCTCAACAAAAGACTAAAACAGCCCGCGTATTGGCGAAAGCAGGGCAAAGTCTGGGCGGAATTGATATCGATAATTGGATAGTAGATTATTTTGCTAAAACCCAAGGATTACCGGTTAGTTCTCTGACAGTGCGATTAGCGGAACGGGTAAAAATTCAGTTATCTACCCATAATAAAGCCAGTGAAGTTTATTTTCATGATCAAACCTTTGAAAGTTATGAAATGGATCTTGATCGTTGCACCCTGGAAAATATTTTACGGGAAAATGGATTTTTTGACAAATTGGATGATGTGATGATGACACTGTTACAACAAGCGCGACGCTACGGTATAGAAATTGAGGATATTAATGCAGTCTTATTAGTGGGTGGTACAGTGCAATTACCAGCGGTGCAAACATGGATAGAAAAGTATTTTACACCAGAAAAAATCCGTCGTCAACTGCCATTTGAAGCGATCGCTCAAGGTGCGTTACAAATAACTCAAGGTATAGAAGTCAAAGACTATCTTTATCATAGCTACGGTGTGCGTTATTGGGATCGCCGTCATCAACGCCATAATTGGCATCCGATTATTAAAACCGGACAACCTTACCCCATGACTCAACCTGTAGAATTAGTTTTGGGTGCTTCCGTGGAAAATCAACCCAGTATCGAGTTAATTATAGGGGAATTAGGGGCAGAAACAGGAGGAATAGAGGTATACTTTGATGGAGATCGTTTAATTACTCGTCAACTTCATAGTCAAGCGACTACAGTTAAACCCCTAAATAATACAATCAGTGGTAGTAAAATTGCTGAACTTAAACCCGCTGGTTTTCCGGGGAGCGATCGGATTAAGATCTATTTTCAAGTAGATGAACAAAGGTTTTTAAGGATTACTGTTGAGGATTTATTGACAAATAATACCTTAGTAGAAAATCAACTGGTAGCTAAATTGAGTTAAGGATTAAGTAGATTACCTTATTTCTGAATTACCACCGTTGTTCCTACATTAGCCCAATTAAATACCCATTTAGCATGACGAGGGGAAAGATTCACACAGCCATGACTAACAGGTGTACCAAATTTGTTATGCCAATATGCACCATGAATGGCATAGCTACCTTGATAATACATGGTATGGGGAACATCGGCAATATTATATCCTCTGCCCTTCATCCTAGTTTTTTTCAGCTTAGTTTGAATCTTGAAAGTACCAGTGCGAGTAGATGTAGCTTTTTTTCCGGAGGAAATCCTCACTGCATACACAGGTTTATTTCCTTTCCACGCAATTAATTTTTGTTGGGAGAGGTCAATTTGAATCCAACGCTGATCGGATTTTTTGAGGATTTGAACAGTGTTAGGAGTTTTCTGTGGTGGAGAATTTGCCCATACCTCACCAGCTACAGAAGTAATAATAGTAGCAGAAACTGCTGTACCTGCAAGTAATATTTTTAAGAGATTCACCCAGGAAGTACAGGTATAAATTAGGCTTTTCATGGTAAACACACTCATTGGTAATTGGGAAAAATGTTTATTTCTCCTTTTTATTCTCCCTTACCTAACCCCTAATGTAAACTCTGCATGAGGATTTGTACTTGTTCTGTAATTGCTGGCCAATTTTCTGCTAATACCCATTTTTGTGGGAATAATTCACCACTTAATCCTACGGCTACTGCACCAACTTGTAAAAAATCCTGAGCATTTTCTAATGTTACACCGCCCGTAGCTATTAAAGGAATATGCCCAAGGGGTCCTTGTAAGCTTTTGATATAGCTAGTTCCTCCCAGTGATTGTACAGGAAATACTTTAACACAACTAGCGCCATAATTCCAAGCGGTCATAATTTCCGTCGGTGTCAAAGCGCCGGGAATAATCGGGATATTTTTAGCGACTGCGGCTTGAATCATGACGGGATCGGTGTGGGGACTGAAGAGGAATTGGGACCCACAGGCGATCGCCTCTTGTAACTCTTGGACATTAAATAACGTTCCCGTACCAATTAAACAATGGGGTAATTTAGCGCGGAGTTGGGAAATTAATTCGGGGGCGCGATCGCTATTCCAAGTAATTTCAATGAGCCTCATCCCCCCAGATGCTACAGCTAAAGCCATTTGTTCACCCCATACCATTTTTTGGGCGCGAATAACAGCGATCGCTCGATGTATTTTTAACTGTGACAACCAAACTTGATTAGACATTTTCACTGTGATTTGTAGCCAAGAGGTTAAAAACCTCAAAATAATCATGAACTAGGAACAGTATCTTAACATTCCATCCTGCCTATTTTCCCACCATCCCTTGATCAAGACGAATAAACATCAAAAGCAATACGTAATATCCACACATTACGGGTTTGAACATAAACTCATTGATGCAAGTGTTTTCCCGGTTTCTTGAAAAATCTCTGTAATTTAAATTTCATGAGCAGTGGGTAAAAGTCCAGGAAATGGTAAGATGACTGAAGATAAATATATTTAGTTAAAAATGAATCGAGTTTTTTGGATTACTGCGTTAATTGCCTTTATTAACTCCCTGAGTTTGACAATTTTAATTCCCATTATTTATCTTTATGGTAAACAATTTGGTTTAAATGATTTCCAAACCAGTTTATTATTCTCTATTTACTCTATTGCTCAGTTTTTTGCCACTCCAGTTATTGGTAAACTCTCCGACAGATTTGGACGAAAACCATTATTAATAATTAGTTTAGCGGGAACAGTAATTGCTAATACTATAGCGGGAACTGCGACAACAGCAACATTATTATTTTTAGCCAGATTTTTAGATGGTATCACAGGTGGAAATGCGTCTGTTGCCCAAGCTGTGATTTCTGATGTTACCGATCAAAAAAATCGCGCCCAGGCATTTGGAATTTATGGTGCAGCAATGGGATTAGGCTTTATCCTTGGACCAGCAATCAGTTTATTAGCCCAACAAATTTCTTTAGGAACGGCATTTTTAGTTTCTGCTGCAGTTGCAATGATAGCCGTATTAATGACAATCTTCTTATTACCAGAAACCTTAAAAACCAAATCTCCAAAAGCTACGAATATCTTTGATTTAGGGTTGGAAAACTTAATTAAAGGTTTGGCTATGCCCGGTATTGGCATTTTGTTATTAATTAACTTTTGTACAGGCCTAACATTTACTATGTTTACCTATGCTTTTCAACCCTATTTTATTAAGGTTTTAGATCAAAATAGTAGATCTTTAACACTCTTATTTCTAATATTTGGCACATTAGGAGTAATTATGCAAACTTGGGGAGTATCTGTTCTCAGTCGTAAATTTAATGTCGTCAAAATATTATTTTTAGGCTTATGTATTCGCAGTTTATCATTTTTGTTAATGCCTATTTGGCCTAACATTAATTATTTTATCATCGTTAGTATATTATTTGCGTTGTTTAATGCTTTAGTTCAACCGATGATTAGTACATTAATCTCTCTCAATGCTCAACCACAAGACCAGGGAACTGCTTTAGGACTAAACGCATCTTATTTAAGTATTTCTAATGGTATTGGTCCGGTGATTGCTGGTATGATAGTTCAACAATCTAAACCTATAACTTATAGTTATCCTTTATATTTAGCAGGAGTTTTGACGTTTTTAGTTTTAGTTTTAGCCGTAGCTACGCGCAAAAAATACAGCAATGCTATTTGATTCGTGAATTTACAACAGATTTCATTGAAAGGAACAATTTGATCGAAGTTTTCGGTAAACTTTAAGAAATTTAAACCTTGTCCTTATCCTGGAAGAAAATTGCAGTACCTTGTCAATAATACCACTTTAGGGTAATATATAGTTTTGGTTGTAACAACATTTATTACAACAACTTTTCCGATTATTAATTCAACACTCCCACAATAACTACACGAGACGAAAATATGCTGTTCTTTTTGAAATTGATTGATTATTTATTAGCCGCAGTTGCCATCGCATCATTTGGTATTATTTATTTTGATTCTAGCAATCAAGAACATATAATCGCTGCCTCCGTTGCTTTAACTCTTGCTATTGGTTTGTTTATCTTTAATAGACAATCAGTAAATAGCGCCAAAAGGAAAGCAGAAAGAAATCAGCTATCGAAAAGGGCTAAACTTTATACTTCTTTATTAAGTAAAGATACTCAGCTAGATCATAACACAGTTTTACCAGCCCGAACTAAAGCTTTAGAATATTCTCAAGAATTGATTGACGATTATAAAAGTTCTAGAGATCTTAACAGAACCTTATACTACGTTTTGCAAATTTCTACCGTGATTTTATCAGGTGTGACACCAATTTTAGTTCTAGTGGATAAATTGGAAGCAGGACAAAACTGGTTAAAATGGCTACCTGTTATCTGTCCAGCAGTTGCTTCCATTGTAGCCAGTGTTGTCACATCATTTCCTTTTGAAAAAAATTGGATGGCTGCTAACACAGCAGTAGAATTGTTAGAATCTGAACAAGAGAAGTTTATTTTAGGAATCACTCCAGCCTATCGTTGTTATGATATTCCAGAAGAAGATAAACAACAACAAAAAATTAGTCAGGCTGTAGAACTGTTTATTAATCAAGTGAATAGTATTCACCTCCCCCAAGCACAACAACAAACTGATTCAGACCAGGTAAATAAAGAAAGACAAGACTCACCAAAACCTGAAGAAGCAACTACAGAACAAAGATTAGTGGTATAGTTTTAGTAATCACCAATTCAGCAGCATATCTCAGTTTATGGGCGCACTTACTGCGCCCCTACGGAATTTCTGAATGATGAATAAATGTCAGTTATTCCTGACATTACGGTTTATAGTAAAAAAACAGTTAAAATAGTATAGACGCTCTCTTCTGGAGAGTTAACCTGCTAGTGATGTGATTAATTACAACTTTGTATGAATTTAAATAGCCAGTCTGCCAATTCTTCCGATACATATTCCCAACGCTTGGCAGACATTGTGGGAACATTAATTGCTCTGATCACCCTTATTTTACCAGTATTTATCATTGCCCACTATTCTTCAGCCAATGTTGAGAACAATCAGCCATCCTTAAGCTATAACCTATCTATTCGTGGAGATTAAAATATACAGTAGAATTCAGAAGAAGAAAAAGTAAGGAGCAAGGGTAGGAACAGTTTTTCATCTCTTCTACCCTTTTTTGTTGATCATTTTAGAAGGAATCTGGGGGAAGAGATCCACAATGCCCTAAAATTTGAGACTGGGAGCGAAAATAGCTTGCTACCGTTGATTCACCTTTAGTAAAGGAGTTTTATTGTGGATTTATCTCTGATTCCTGCCCAACCAAAGCCAGGTGTGATTAATGTCCTGATTGAAATTGCTGGCGGAAGTAAAAATAAATATGAATACGATAAGGATTTACAAGCATTTGCGCTCGACCGTGTCCTCTATTCTTCAGTCAAATATCCTTACGACTATGGTTTTATACCCAATACCCTAGCTGATGATGGTGACCCATTGGATGGTATGGTAATCATGGATGAGCCAACATTTCCCGGTTGCGTTATTGCGGCAAGACCGGTTGGTTATTTGGAAATGATTGATGGTGGCGACCGCGACGAAAAGATTCTTTGTGTTCCCGATAAAGATCCGCGCTATGCTCATGTCAAGTCTCTCAAGGACATATCTCCCCACCGATTGGAGGAAATTGCCGAATTTTTCCGCAGTTATAAAAATTTGGAAAAAAAGGTAACGCAAATTCTCGGTTGGCAGGATGTGGATAAGGTGGCCCCTTTAGTAGAAAAGTTCATCCAAGCGGCTAAAAATAAAGCATAATAGATCGTGGGTAGTAGTAATGCAAATTACTCATTACCCATGAAATGGATACAAAAAAATATACTGTGGGGCAATCAGTAACAATGTACTGAGTCTAATTACTAAAGTTCCCTGGTTGCAAAAAAAATTTAAAATCAAATGCAGCGCACTCTCTTATCGGCAAAAATTCATAACTGTACCCTCACAGGAGCAAATATTAACTATGTGGGTAGTATCAGCATTGACGAGATGCTCTTGAAAAAAGCTGGTATATTTCTTTATGAACAGGTACAAGTAGTGAACGTTGCTAATGGTAAGCGGTTTATTACTTATGCTATACCTGCTCCGGCTAATTCGGGGACGATTGAATTAAATGGAGCGGCGGCACGTTTAGGAGTTGCTGGCGATCGCTTGATTATAATGACTTATGGGCAGTTTACCATAGAAGAGTTAAAAGGTTACTCTCCTACAGTTGTCATTGTGGGTGAGAAAAACCAGTTATTAGAAGTGCGACATTATGATGATCTGCTTAGTAACCTCTAACAGCCTCAGAGGTGGGCGAAAAATCACCTAAAACAATTCTCTAAACTTAATTCTTCAACTCTTAATAAATCACTATCATTAGAAACGAGAATAAAATTTTTAATAATAGCAGTTGCAGCAATTAAAATGTCTTCTGTTTGGATTGGTAATCCTCTTAATCTGAGATTTACATGAATTTCTGCGGGTTTTTATAAAATTGCTAAATCATCTAAGAAAATGATTTGAAAATCCTTACAAAAATCATCAAATTTTTCTAATTGTTTAATTGCGTTGACTGCAAATAAACCTCTTTTAACCGCAAAATAAGTAATACAACTAATGGATATTAATTCTTATTGTGAGCGTAATTCTTCTAATCTTTTCTTAATTACGAGATTATTTTTGATAGCAAAAGAAACAATGTTGGTATCTAATAAATAAGTCATTTTTTATTTCCTTTTAACTGCTTCGTCAAAAATAGCTATTTGTTCAGGAGTTAAATCATCTAACAATCCTGACAGCATTTCTACAGATAAAATACCGCTACAGCGTTTTTTTAAGTTTTGATATTCCATAAGATTAAACTCCTCAATAGATAAATTTTTCTGAAATATGTTACATAAATGCTGAATCATTTCCTCTGCATTTAGTTCTTCCTTAAATAAAGGACGTTCTTCCATTTGTAAATGATATTCATAGACTTTATATATCGTAGCATTTTTTAGTTGTCTGATGTCTGTTCATTGCTCCAGTGTTAATTTTTGAGTAATAGATTGTGTCACATAACTAAATAAATTTTCTCATTTTTAGGATTAGGTTGCTAATTTTGCTATGCTTGATATATTGTAGACTATATGTCACAGTAAAACAAACGTTCATATCAATTATTGAATGCAAGGAACACAAATTTCTTTTTTTCCTAACAAGGATGAGCATAATCCTAGCCAAAAGCAAAAGAAGCCGAAATTAGGACGTTATGAGCGTATTCAGCGCGAACTAGATGAAGATAAATCTGATCCATATAAGATATTTACTGATGTTAGTTGCCCACCCAGTCCATTATCTAAATATACTTTTGTGGATCTGTTTTGTGGTGCTGGAGGAATCACACAAGGGTTATTCCAAGCTGGATTTACACCATTAGCTAGTGTAGAAATTAGTCCAATTGCTTCTGCTACGCACAAGAAAAATTTCCCACAATGTCATCATTTCTGTGGAGATATTGAACAATTTTCTCCCCAAGATTGGTTACAACAAATCGGCTCACCTGATGTTAATGTTGTTGTTGGTGGTCCACCATGTCAAGGATTTTCAGTAGCCGGAAAACGTGATCCAAAAGATCCTCGAAATAGATTATTTTATGAATTCGTGCGTGTTGTTTCAGAAATACGCCCTTGGTATGTAGTCATGGAAAATGTACCAGGTATTTTGACAATTCAAAAAGGAGATGTCAAGACAGCAATTATTGAAGCCTTTGAGTCTATTGGTTATCCTCATATTTCTGTGGCAATTTTAGAATCTGCTGCTTATGGAGTCCCACAAATTCGACCAAGAGCTATTTTTATTGCTAATAGATTTGGAATGCCAAATCCTTATCCTCAAGCGCAATTAAACCAAGAAGAATACAAGGCTATTGAATCAGCAATTTCTGATTTACCAGAATACACCCCCATACCTGAAATTAATCATGAGTGGACTAAACATTCACGGGAGTATATGGAACGTCTTGCTCAAGTTCCTCCTGGCGGTTCTTTATATACAAAATATGTTGATGCTTTCAAAAGACAATATCCTGGTAAACCGAGTATGACAGTAAAAGAAAATCATGGTGGTACACATATTCACCCTTATTTAAATCGCGTGATTTCCGCTAGAGAAATGGCAAGATTGCAAACATTTCCTGATTCATTTATTTTTGAAGGTAGTATGAAAAAAGCCATGTGGCAAATTGGTAATGCTGTACCACCACGTTTAGCAGAGTGTATTGGTTATGCACTGATTCCTTACTTAAATGATATTGCAATTAACAGAAAACAATCTGCTAATTTACCTCATTTTCATCAACCTGAGATAGTTTGTGATTAAGTGCATTACGCCAAGTTTCAAAATCATACCAACCACAACCAATACAACCTTCCTCTGCTTCATCACCTCGCTGATGTTGGGAAGGCCAATTTTCACCTTCTTGATACCAGAATTTAATACCAAAAGGTGTACCTCGTTTACCAGTTTTAATACAACGTTCACAACTTCTCGATTTTAAAAGATTATGATTTCCAGAAGCATCTTTCTTGAGTAATTGAAATTTTTTACTGATTTCGGTTTCACTCATAGAGGTTAAATGTGGAGCTTCACTTTTTCCCCAACGTTCCATAGGAAATCTATGATCAATAACTAACTCATGCTTCTCTCTTTGTCTCTGTTCTATTACATCTGTATATGAATAAACCTGGAGAATTCTTTGAACTAAAGAAGCTGGTATATTAGAAACTGAATTAGCTGATTTTATCTCTCCTGTGCAGCAATCTCCTAACCGTATTTGTTGACAAGTTGGACAAAAATTCTTTTTTGTTTCAATGACAAGACCAGGACGACTCCTTGTCCCGCGTTGTAGTCCTTGAATACCTCCACCACCAGCATACTGAGTTGAGCCAATATTTTTTCCTTCGCACTCCCTGCAATGCCATTTTTGATCTGATAAAAGATTAAAGACTTGTAATTGAGTTGATCCTTGTCGAAATTGGCCTTTAATTGTTTCGACTAAATTTTTTTGGTTTGTCACTATATTTTATCAGCTTCGATTTCTAAATTTGTTAAAAGAGTAGAAACACTAATACCTAAGCCATCTGCAAGACTGACAAGAGCAGTAAGGGAAGGATTTCTGACTCCACGTTCTACACCGGAAATGTATGTGCGGTCTAAGTTAGCACGTAGTCCTAACTCCTCTTGTGAAATTCCTAACTCCGTTCTGCGTTGTCTGACTAGATAACCTAAAGCATCAAGAATCTTTTGTTTTGATTCATTCATGTACTGATTTTGAGCTTTTATGGACTATCAGTCTACGGACGATGTGTCACATTATCTGAAATTTATTATTTATTATTGACATCTAATGCTATTTCTAAAAATTCATATCGGCCAGGGTTTGAAATTTCTTGGAGTTTATGTTTGTGAATGACAATTCTTTCCCGTTTTCTCGTTCCTAGTCTCTGACTAGGAATGCAGTTGATGAGACTCTGCCTCAAATAGGGGTGCAAGCTTGATTCCTACTCCTAGAACTATAGTAGTAATACTGACTGTTTGAAGATATATGTAACCGAAAACACTGAATTTTTGATAGCGGGACTAGTTTAAGCATTCTGTAACGTACAAAAGTTATTAAACAATTTATTCTGCACTACTACTTATCTATAAAACTCTGATTCTCATTTACTATTGATTTTATCGATAGCGAAATGCTGCTGCAAGCAGATCACATTCCTGTAACTTTAGGTCAGGTTAGCTCTTGGTCTATACCGAAATAAGCACCCAGTCTAGGTCAAGGCCTAGAATTTATCAAAATCATTTATAATGAATCAGAGCAGGTAATGAGGGAAAAATTGAGGTGCTACAACTGTTTTATCCCGAAACGACGGGAGCAGGGGGTTAATCAACAGCAGAGAGAATATCTTTCTTGCCGACAACAGACAACTAACTAATAGCCATTCATAGACAGGAAGTGCTAAAATTAGCGTTTCGGTGTCGGAAATTGTGAACACGGGTGTCATAACCCAGTCACTTCCTCATTAATCAGTTGCAAACTCACTAACTAGGAACAGGAGAAACAGTTCTCAAAATGATCAAATTGCGTTTAAAAAGATTTGGCAAAAAGCGCGAAGCAAGTTACCGGATTGTTGCTATGAACAATCTTTCCCGTCGTGACGGTCGCCCCCTAGAAGAACTAGGATTTTATAACCCCAGAACTGATGAAGTTAAATTAGACATTCCTGGTATCGTTAAGCGACTACAACAAGGAGCCCAACCTACCGATACAGTTCGTCGTATCCTCATAAAAGCTAACGTTTTTGAACAGGTCAGTGCAACAGCCGCATCATAATTTTGAGATTAAATCCCTAGCAACCAGTCCCAATTATGTTGGGCTGGTGAAGTTTCTGGTTCAGCCGTTTTTAGAATCTCCAGAATCTCTAAGCGTTGATTGTGAAATGTCTCAAACCCTTAATCGGGCTTGGGTTCGCATTGCTTTTAATAGCACAGATAAAGAAAAAGTGTTTGGTCGCGGAGGAAGAAATATCCAGGCAATTCGCACTGTCATTGCCGCTGCAGCGGAACTAGCTGGACAGTCAGTATATCTGGATATTTACGGCGGTACTTCCCACAGTCGAGATAGTATGTCTTTTGATGAAGAACAGGAAGAGCGGATACTACCACCCAAGTCCAAAGAAAGAGAGAGCAATATTCCCAAACCTGTTGTCAAACCACGTTTACGCTAGATTATAACTAGTCAGTTTAAATTGTTGGTGGCAGGTTAAAATTATGGGAAAAATGGAGACGGGGGACAACAGCATTGTCAAATCTTGGCTAAAAATTTCGTGGTTATTACGGATTTACAAGCCAAGAATTAACAAATGTTGTCAGCCTATTTCCCCATCATAAATATATTAATTAACGAAAATTTTAGGATTTTCAAGGAAAATATTAATTTTGTCAAAAATCACTTTTCACTTAATTCAGCAATAATATGGCAGATGATTCTATACTTCAACTGCCTAATATGTCTAGTGCCATTGCTTTAGCAGGATATGGTGAGGCTAATATCAAGTTTTTATCTCAACAAACAGGAGCTAATTTAGTTCTGCGGGGACAAGAATTATTAATTTCAGGAACACCGAAACAAATAGAATTAGCGAAGAAGTTGGTACGCTCTCTAGAAAATTTGTGGAGTAAAGGTAATAATATATCCAGTGCGGATATTCTCACAGCCCGTCAAGCCCTTGATACCGATACAGAAGACCAATTACAGGACTTACAGCGCGATATCCTCGCTAAAACTCGTCGAGGGTTAGAAATTCGCGCTAAAACCTTTCACCAACGCAAATATATAGATGCACTCCGCAGACGTGATTTAACCTTTTGTATAGGTCCTGCAGGAACAGGGAAAACCTATTTGGCCGTAGTAGTCGCAGTTCAAGCACTACTTAGTAATCAATTTGAACGACTGATTTTAACTCGTCCCGCAGTGGAAGCAGGGGAAAAACTCGGCTTTTTACCGGGAGATTTACAGCAAAAGGTTAATCCCTACCTGCGTCCCCTTTATGATGCCATTAATGAGTTTATAGACCCGGAAAAAGTCCCTAATTTAATCGAACGGGAAATCATCGAAGTCGCACCATTAGCCTATATGCGGGGACGGACTTTAAATAATGCTTTTATAATTGTTGATGAAGCTCAGAATACTACACCAGCGCAAATGAAAATGGTTTTAACGCGCTTAGGTTTTAATTCCCGGATGGTGATTACGGGTGATATTACCCAAACTGATTTACCATCATATCAAAAATCTGGTTTAGATGTAGCTTTACAAATTTTAAAAAATGTGGAAGGAATTGCTATTTGTGAATTTTCTCAGCAAGATGTGGTGCGTCATCCTTTAGTACAGCGTATTGTTGCGGCTTATGAGAGGTATGAAAAGTAGTAAATTGGTCAGTTGTCCTTTGTCAGTTGTCAGAGGTTATCGGGTTTTTTTACGTCTTTGTAGTTGATTTAGGCTATATTTTCCTACTAGAAAGGAAGTAAATTTCAAATTGCACAGTTATCCAAAAAATAAACAATTATGACAACAACATTGAAAGAATTTTTAGAAGCTTGTGAAACCTTGGGAACGCTGCGTTTAATTGTCACCAGCAGCGCCGCTGTTTTAGAAGCTAGGGGAAAAATAGAAAAGCTATTTTATGCTGAATTACCAAAGGGTAAATATGCAAATATGCACACCGAAGGTTTTGAATTTCACTTGAATATGGATCTAATTCAACAAGTAAAATTTGAAACAGGGGAAGCCAAAAGAGGGAATTTTACAACTTATGCAATTCGGTTTTTAGACGTAGAAGAAAAACCTGCATTAAGCCTATTTTTACAATGGGGTAAACCCGGAGAATACGAACCAGGACAGGTAGAAGCTTGGCAAGTTTTAAAAGCAAAATATGGAGAAATTTGGCAACCTTTACCCCTAGAAAGCTGATAATTTTAACAGATATAGATTCCTAACTCGTTGCAGAAGTCGGGAATCTTAAATGTTAATTAAAATAATTATCAGGTAGAATAATTTTAATCCTATGGATTTCCAAAGATTAATATGTTTGTCAATACCCAAATAAATCTCTCTTACTTACCTGCTTTGACTAAATCGAAGATATATAAAAATATTGCACCTGTGATATTTGGTTTGATATTATCAGCAATTATGCCCGGTGTTGCCAGCGCAGAGACTGTAATGGAAAAAGTAGCACGAACAGGGGTATTAACTGCTGGTACAAGTAGGGACGCTTTACCCTTTGCATACTCTGACAGTCAGGGAAAATTGACCGGTTATTCTGTGGATATGCTAGGTTTAATTCAGCAGCAATTAGAGAAAGAATCGGGTAAAAAAATTAAACTTAAATTAGTTGCAGTTACCCCGTCCGAAAGGATTCCTAAGATTATTAACCGAGAAGTTGATATTGTTTGTGATGCTAGTAGTTTTACTTGGGAGCGAGATAAAAAAGTTGATTTTTCTATTAGTTATGGTGTCACAGGTACTCAAATTTTAATTAAGAAAAACAGTAATTTAGGTTCACCAGAATCTCTAATTAACAAGCGTGTGGGTGTGTTATCTGGAACTACTAATGAACAAGTAATCAAGCAAATACAACCCCAGGCAAAGCTTGTATATTTAAGAACTAGACCGGAAGGATTTGCAGCTTTGGAACAGGGAAAAGTTGACGCTTTTGCATCTGATAGTATTCTTTTAGAGGGATGGTTGCAAACAGCAAAAAATCAAGATAGTTTTGCAATTGTACCTCCTCGTCCCTATTCACGAGAGGGTATTGCTTGTATGGTACCTGAAAATAACTCTAAATTTCTTAATTCGGTGAATTATTCTCTTGTCAAGTTTATGCAGGGATTTGTCAATAATAACCCCAAATATGTAGCGATTTTTGATCATTGGTTTGGTTATCAAGGTGTTGTATATTTAAATCGAGATTTACGTGATTTAGCTGTGGAAACTATGCAATTAATGATAGAGTTTCATGAAGCAATTCCCCAGAAAGATTTATAAACTGTAGTTATCAGTGGCACAAATTCAAAAGCCTATTCCCTCAGGGAATAGCATAAGCTTCTATTTTTGAACCTGTTTTTACCCAGCGTCTATTGGCATTTGTTCGGAGATAATGGTTAAAACATTGAGTAGATGGTGTAGTATAGGTGCATTAAGAGACGGAAGTTTCAGCTATGTTACTTCTTCTATATTACAACTTTCTTGATGGTGTAAACCTGGGAAAGATTTTAAGAGGAATTGGGGATTTTGACCAAAACCTAATCTATTTTTTCTAAAAATTGTTGTATATAGTAAGTATTATTCCCTGGATTCTCCGAAACTAATAAACCTTTTCTATCTTCAAATGTAATTTTTTGTTTTTTAGTTGTTCCCTCATTTACTGTGCGACGACATGAAAATAATAATCCTCTAAATTCAACTTCCGTATTGATTGGATTATTAAAAATTTTAATCCGTTGTAAAACAAAATCAACAAAAATTTTAGCCGCTTTTAATTGTTGTAAGTAACCTTTGGTATTTGTAGATTTCATTTCTATCAACAAAACATAAACCTTATTTGACTTTTGTAAAAATAAAATTCCATCATTTTTAGAACAAATACCTTCACATTGAGAATTAAAAAAAGGATATATAGGATCATTGTTTCCTTGTACCCTATCTTTATCTAGAGAAAAGCCAAAATAATACATTGATTTTTTTAACTTTATCTCTACAAATTTACATTTTGCATCTGGTTGTTTTTCTTCAATTAAAAGAGTCAAATCATCTGCAACTAAATGAAACTCTTGTTTAATTGCAAGTTTTACTATATCAATTAAATTATCACTCATTATCGCAATCTTCCTCTTCTTGAGAAGCATAGTAAATATCGTTGGAAGACCGATTAAGATTATTAATTACATTATCAAATGTTTCTGCAATAATACCTTCATTGGGATCAATTTCCATCTCCTTGATAGTTTTTTGATCAAATAGATAAGCGGACACTTTTTCAGGGTTTAAAGACTCCCCAGGTTCATAACCATAACGCTGACGCAATTCACTGGCTTTTATAAAAGATTTATTCAACATAATCAGATTATTTAATTCACGGACAAAATAAGGACTATGGGTACTCAATACTACTTTAACACCATTATTGACCAATTTTGCCAATACTCTCGCTAAATTTCGTTGATTATCTGGATGTAAGCTTAATTCTGGTTCGTCAATCATTAAATAATCTCCTGGTTGAGCCAGATGTTCTAAATAGAAAACTAAACTAAATAGAGTTTTGACCGTAGATGAAGTAAAATGTAAAGGCATTTTTTTATTGTTACTTCGATAAGGTAAGAAAAATATATCCCCATGACGATCTATTTCATATTTACCATTAATAATTTTTTTTTGAATGTCTTGTGCTTGTATTTGATAATCACTTTTTCGCTTTTTAGTATTATTCAAGTCATTCAAAAACTCAATATAATCGGAAATTGGTTCTGCATAACGAGATTTAATAATATCTTTTAAAACTTCCATTGGACTAATCTTATCCTTCTGTGCATGATGCAGGAGACGGTTACGAATACTCGATAGCTCTTTAAAAAATAAATTGAGTCCACCCCGTTCAGCAGGAATTAGAAAACAATCTTGATTCTTTTTGCTAAAAATTAACCTAGTGATCTCACCCGAAATCAACTCTGTCAATAATTTATGGGGAATACCTTTATCATCTCGCATTGTAAAAGTTATATTGGTATCATTTTCAGGTTTTTGAATATCTAAAAACCAGTCTGATTCTTTATTGCTTAGACTTACACGACTTTGCCAAGGATGATTAGTTATATTGGCTAAAATCAAATCAATATCAAGTTTTAATTTAATTTGAGTTTGCCTAAATTCATCCGATTCAACCCCAAACAAATTTGGTAAATGTTTATTAATTCCTTGTGTTATCTCTTCTAAAATATTATCATAATTATCGCCGATCAAATTTTGAATATTGTATTGGCAGACTGTCTCTTGACTTAATTTCCTCACAAGATCCTCTACAAAATTAAAATTCACATTAAAACGCTGATCAAGTAAAGCACATAAAGAATACATCACATAAGTTTTACCTGTATTATTAGCACCGCAGAGTAACGTAAAATCATTTAATTCTAAATTCCCTTGTTTAATGACTCCAAGATTATTAAAAGAAACCTTTGTCTTTAACATATAAATACCTTTTGGTTACCAACAACATACCATTATACCATTTTTTAAAAAAGTTTAGTCATGATTCCTGGTAATTTTCAAAGAGTAATTTTCAAAAAATGTCAAAACATAAGTGCAAGTATATCGTATTTTCATTCTTGCAATCATAAATCTTAGCAGAATTAGATAATTTAATTAGGTTGGGACAAATGCCCAACCCACAAAATGAAAAAACAAGAAATGTCTTTACATTATTACCTATTTACTCAGTTTAAAAACACCGAGCTACTAACTAATTGTCCCTGATTTGCAGACGGCAAAAACTTCTCTCCTAGCAAATCCTGGAAAGTTTTGACATCATTTTGCCAGTTACCAATTACTTGTCGTAAGTCTTGGATTTTTTCTGTGTTGGTATTTCCTAATAGGGGATAATTCAAATTACCAGAAAATAAAATTGCTGGTGTTATCTCCTGCTCCCCAACCTGGACGTTTACTTGATTAATAGCTAGGGTCCAAGTTTCT
>Ga0082207_1000029_pt1 | contig 98451 bp, 91 predicted proteins | sample LakMenEpi10Aug09_FD_71540 | JGI IMG/M metagenome (GOLD analysis project Ga0082207, IMG submission 71540) | reverse complement strand
TGCTACCTCTGCGGGTTCTCCTCCTTCTATTGCATATTTTTCCCCCATTATCCCTTGTAATTCGGGAAATTCATAGACCATTTGGGTAACTAAATCCGCTTTACATAATAACGCAGCCCGTTGAATTAAACTGCGGTCAGATTCACTAATATTTAGTTGTTCACTAATCCAATTAGCAATTTTACCAATCCGATTTACCTTATCCCGAACCGAACCTAAATCTTCTTGAAAAGTCACCGCTTCTAAGGAAGGTAAATAGCTTTCTAAGGAATTTTTCAAATCGGATTTATAGAAAAATTGTCCATCGGCTAACCTTGCCCGAATTACCCTTTCATTTCCCGCCGCAATTAAATTGGATTTAGCCGGATCTCCATTAGAAATTGTAACAAAATAGGGCTTTAAAGGCGATGAATTTTGGGTTTCTATTGTTAATATCGGAAAATACCGTTGATGCGTCACCATGACGGTTTTAATCACCTCTGCGGGTAAATCTAAAAAATCCTGATCGAAGGTTCCGACAACGGCCGTCGGCCATTCCACTAAATTAACCACTTCTGCTAATAAATCTTCGGGAATTTCAGCCTCGCCTCCCACAATATTAGCCGCGATTTTAACTTCTTTTTGAATAGTCTGAATTCGTTCCTGGGGGTCAACTTGAACAAAGGCTTTTTTCAGAGATTCAGCGTAGGTTTTAGCATGGGAAATAGAGATATTTTCAGGATGCAAAACTCGATGTCCGTGGGAAATGCGATCGCTTTTAACAACTTCTGAACCGCTAACTAAGGTGACAGGTAAAACCTGATTATCTAATAATGCAATTAACCAACGAATTGGCCGGGGAAATTTTAAATCTCCATCCCCCCAACGCATAAACCGTTTCCCTTCTAATTTTGTAATCCATTCTGATGTTAATTCGGCTAAAATTTCCGCCGTTAATCTCCCCGGAATTTTCTTTAAAACAAATACAAAATCCCCTTTAGAAGTAGGACGAATTTCTAAATCTTCTAAGGTTATGCCCTGTTTTTTAATAAATCCTTCCGCCGCCGGAGTCGGTTTTCCATCTTTAAAAGCCGTAGACGCCGGAGGGCCTTTTATTTCTTCTTCGCGGTCGGGTTGTTGACTAGGAAGTCCTTCAATTAATACCGCTAACCGTCGCGGTGTTCCCCAAACTTGAACCGACTCAACGCTTAAAAACTGTTCTTTGAGACTAGCAGGAATTTTCTGTTTCCACTGTTGAATGGCGGTTTCAACAAAGGTGGCTGGTAATTCTTCTGTTCCAACTTCGAGTAAAAAACTAACCATAAGAAATTTTATAAAGGATGTTACTAAGAAAATTAAGGTGACAAATAATCACCATAGCAGGTTAGGGGGTCATTTCTCAAGGGTTGATGTTTCTCACCCCCCTGTAGAGACGTGCCACGGCGCGTCTGTCTACAAGATTTTTGGAAATATCTTTATTCTATGGGTTCGATGCCTAAAGATTGTAATTGTTCGGCTAAACGTTCAGCCCGATTTTCTGCTTCATTAGCCCGATTTTCTGCTTGTAATGCCGCTTCTTCAGGGGTCGGAACGAGATCACCTTCTGAGGTAAAATATCGGAGTTTCTCCTGATAAATTCCCAGGAATAATCCTAAGACTTCACTTGCTAATAATCCTTGTTGATTAGGAATAATTCCTTGATATTCATTTCCGACTAATTTAAAACCTGTTAGTTCTAAATCATCGGGAGAAAACCAGAAATATTCTTGGGTTCTAAATGGATTTTGATATAAATTCTTTTTCGTAGTTTTATCGGTTTCCGCCGTTGAGTTAGAAAGAAGTTCAATAATTAAATCGGGATATTTCCCTTCTTCTTCCCAAACTACCCAAGATTTTCTCGGACGTTTAGAAGTATTTCTCACCAAGAAAAAATTCGGCCCGCGAAAGTCTCGATTTCTCAGTTGTTGACGACTAAAATAGATGGTTAAATTTGCCCCAATAAAATAATCTGTTCTGTCTCTCCATAACCAATCTAAACAAGATACTAATAAGGCTAACTGGAGATAATGTAACATACTTTCCATTTCTATATACTCACTTTCAACTTGAGTACCATCGGGCATTAATGCCTCGAATTGTTCTGCTGTAATTGACATTTTTTTCCTGGTTTAATTTTAATCTTAACCGATGAATAAAAGTTGTAAAATGGGTTAATTCAGCTATGTTTTTAAACCCTAGAGTAGAGACGTGCCACGGCGCATCTTTCTACAATATGTTTGGAAATATCTTTATTCTATCGGTTCTATTCCCAAAGACCTTAATTGTTCGGCTAAACGTTTGGCCCGATTCTGTGCTTCATTAGCCCGATTTTCTGCTTCATTAGCCCGATTTTCTGCTTGTAATGCCGCTTCTTCAGGGGTCGGAACGAGATCACCTTCTGGGGTAAAATATCGGAGTTTCTCCTGATAAATTCCCAGGAATAATCCTAAGACTTCACTTGCTAATAATCCTTGTTGATTAGGAATAATTACTTGATATTCCTGTCCAATTAATTTAAAACCTGTTAGTTCTAAATCATCGGGAGAAAACCAGAAATATTCCTGGGTTCTAAATTGATCTTGATATAAACTCTTTTTAGTGGTTTTATCGGTTTCCGCCGTTGAGTTGGAAAGAAGTTCGATAATTAAATCGGGATGTTTCCCTTCTTCTTCCCAAACTACCCAGGATTTTCTCGGACGTTTAGAAGTATTTCTTACCAAGAAAAAATCTGGCCCGCGAAAGTCTCGATTTCTCAGTTGTTGACGACTAAAATAGATGGTTAAATTTCCCCCAATAAAATAATCTGTTCTATCTTTCCATAACCAATCTAAACAAGAAACTAACAACGCCAACTGGAGATAGTGTAACGTACTTTCCATTTCTATATATTCACTTTCAACTTGAGTACCATCAGGCATTAATGCCTCTAATTGTTCTGCGGTTATTGACATTTTTTCTCCTCCTCATTTGAGGTTGGGTTAATTTATTATATCAAATTTTCAATGCTCAATCATCTGTTCTAAAGCGTCCTGTAAATCCTGAGTTAAATTAGCAACAGCTTGACGACGGTTTGTTTGATAATCTGACCATTTTTGAGTCACAGAAATGGGTTCACCAATGGTTAATTTAGCGCGTTTTTTCCCTAAATGGGGACGTTTTAATGGGTTTTCTCCCTTTAACCTAGTTACCATTGACCAAACAATTAAAGTGGTTTCGGCAAAACGATCAAAGGTAGGATTTTCTTTAATATAACTGCCTGTTACCCCCACAAAACTTTCCACTAATCTCATATTCCACATTCGCAAACTAGCTTCGGTTGCCACCCAATCTGCTAATCCTAATTCTACCGCAGACCAGGTATCATTAGCCTTGAGATCATAGCGATAAATACAATCCCATCCCGCTTGTTCTAAACGACGACAACGACTACTTAAATCTCCTGTCGGTTTGAGATTAAAATATTCTTCAGCCACGGTTAAGGCAATATCTAATAATCGTTTAATTCGATTTGGAAAATCAATGGTTTCATCCTGGGGAATACTGCGATAATAGAATTGGCGATAAAAATTTTCCATAATATCTAATAAATGATTTCCTAATCGAATTAAACGGCTATAGAGGGAAGAAACAGTTAAATCCTGGCTAGATTGAGGTAAGTTACAATCCCTTTCTAATTGGGCAATTAATTTTTCTAAATCTCCCCAATTATCTTGAATATAAAAATACTGTATACCAATGGGAACCAAATAAACTTCTTCCGATCGTTCAGCTTTTTTTAAGTCTTCAACACACCAAAATCCTAATTGAGAAACTCCAGGTTCTAAGGGACTAATATTTTGATTATGCCCATTAGTTGCCCCTTCTGGTGCGGCGGCCAAAGGAAATTGACCATTAATAAATAAATCCCTGGCTGATCGTAATCCTAAACGATCAACTTTCCCCCTTAAAATCGGTGTTCCTCCTAATTTTGGGAATAACCAAGAAACCAAGTTTCCTGCCCATAAAGGAATCCCTCGATCATACATAAAATGGGCATGAATTGGATTAGATAAGACAATTTTCTGTTGTTTTGCAGTTTCAGGAACAAATCGCCATAATAATTGACTGATACAATAGGGATCATCCGTATTAGGATGACGAAAAGCCAATAAAAATCTGACTTTTCCACTTTGAAATTGTTGATAAAGATTAACTAATCGTTCAATTTGTTCTACCTTAATTTCAACTAATGGCGTTTTCCATTTCATCCAAAAGGGCATTCCCCATTGGCAAACTTGTCGCACCAAAGAATTAAAATTAGGAGGGATAAAATCTAGGGTGGGTTGTATATTTTTAATTAGATTAGCCATAAATTAGGTTTGAGGAAATTCAATAAGTATTAAAGCGGATTGAACTCAAGCAATTATTATAGCAATTCGTCAGGATTTTGTTGTAATATTTGATTCCAGGGATTTCTGATCAAACCTCTATTCTAGTTTGGGTTTGCAGGGACATCAATCCTAGATTTTTTGATAATTCCCGACCCTAAATTAAGTAAAAAGACTTATCATAGAACCCTTGAATTGTTCTGTCAAGTTATAAAATTTAACCACAATTCGTTACAATGACAACCAAACTTTAGCTCTAAAAACGGTTTGCTTTAAAAAGATAAATCATCAAGTTTTCACTTAGAAGGCAGGTAGAAAGGATGAATCCCACCGACTTAAATCAGGCATTTCAAAATGGTTATTGTTTTCAAACTACCCTTGATCAGCATAGCGATCAAGTTACCTATTCCGTCCATACTCTGGGTGAAATCGTTTTAACCTCTGGAAAAATTGCCGTTTGTGATCCTTTGGTTGTCCCTAATTCTGATCTGTGTTTGACTCAAACTCTAGCTGCGGGTCGTTATCCGGTGAAACTAAGTATCGCCACATTTGATCACCAAAAAGAACAAAGAGTCGCCTATGGGATGTTAGTAATTCGGGATCAACCTGCGGTGAAATGGGAATTGGCGGTATCTTTTACCGGGGATCAAGAATCGGGTTATCCCGTCACTTCTGGGACAGGATGTTTTATTGATGGGGAAGTGATCAAACGCTTATCTTTCCTTTCCGATACTGAGTTTGAAAATTATTATAATCATTTGGATCAAGCTTTAGATCAGACCTATGTTGATACCTGGGATTGGACAAATTTCTGTTTGGATGAATCAACCGGATTGAATATTATTGCTTTTCATTCCGGTTGGGGGGAGGGTTATTATTCCTCCTATTGGGGTTATGATTCCCAGGGAAATATAGTCTGTTTAGTCACGGATTTTAGGCTTTTGGACTCGTGAGGGGATCGACCACTTCTAAGAGGGTTTTAACACTAGCATTGTAATCAAAAAAAGAAAACAAATGTTTATATTTCAAGATGCCTTTTTTATCTAAGACAAACTGCCCGGGTAAGGGCGCACCTAGGGCTTGTCCTACTTGATATATTTGGAAAACTCCACAGCTTGGATTACTCAGTAATGGCATTTTTAAGCCGAGGTCTTTGACTACAATTTTACTTTGGCGTTCATCGGTACTGGTAATCAGTAAAACTTCTATTCCCCTTTGCACAAATGCTTCATAATTTTCATTCAGCGCTCTAACATGGGGATAACACCAGGGACAATATTGTTTTTCGGTGAAAATCCGGGTAAAGGCTAAAATTACCGGGCGATCGCCTCGAAATTGAGATAACCGCACTAATTGACCATTGGTAATATCGGGTAATTGAAAATCGGGGGTTTTCAATCCTAACTGTAAATTGCTAGTGGCGGGGATCGGAAAAAAGTTATTCCAAAATCGACGATTAATTAAACCCGTAAAATCGTTAGAAGTCAGCATAATAGTTCCTTGTTTATTACTCATCCTAGTTTAAAACAATCTTACAAAAATCAACGAAACCCGCCCTCACATTGTAAAGACGGGTTCTTAAATCTTGTCTAAAACTTAATCTTAGACCGCCGCAAAGAATTCTTTAGACTTGACGGGATCGGGGATCATGGTCTTGTCACCAGGTTGCCAACCCGCAGGACAAACTTCATCGGGGTGAGCTTGAACATATTGAAGCGCTTGCAGTGTCCGCAGAGTCTCATCCACGTTACGACCAAAGGCGAGGTTATTGATCGTGGCGTGTTGAATCACCCCTTCTTTGTCAATGATGAACAGACCGCGCAAGGCAATTCCGGCTTCAGGATCAAGCACGTTATAAGCGGTGCTGATTTCTTTTTTCAGGTCAGCCACCAGAGGATATTTCAGGTCGCCCACACCACCGGATTTGCGATCGGATTGAATCCAAGCTAGGTGAGAAAAGGCGCTATCGACGGAAACCCCAAGAATTTGAGTATTGAGTTTGCTGAATTCTTCAGCGCGATCGCTAAAAGCCGTAATTTCAGTCGGACAAACAAAGGTAAAGTCTAAGGGGTAGAAAAATAGAACCACATACTTACCCCGATAGTCGGATAGTGAGATGTCTTTGAATTCTTGGTCAACAACGGCCGTTGCTTTAAAATCCGGGGCGACTTGGCCAACACGCAGGCTCTCAGCCATGAATAATACTCCTTAAACTGACGATAGTATAGTTTCGTTGCAGAAAATTAGGATAACTTTGATCCCAATTGTTTTGCTATTTTACGATTTGTTACAAATACATCATAGTCGAAATGAGTACAGTTAAACAAGACTTAGAAAAAAACAAGTATAGTGCTACGCACTCTGACCCCAAACCACAAAATTAAGGGTTAATATATTATAGCGTTTCTCGGTCTGGTGAGGTACAACAACTCTACCCCCAACCCCATTAGAAAGGGGGCTTTTCTGGTTCCTCTCCTTTGCACGGGGGGCTAGGGGGGTATTTTTTGTACGTCATATAATTAAGAACCGCTATAGTTTCAAATGGCTCAAGCGGGATTTGAACCTGCGACCTTGGGCTTATGAGTCCCCTGCTCTAACCACTGAGCTACTGAGCCTTAGTTTATTCACGATTAAACAATATAACACAAACCTTTCCCAGATATCAACCCCCTGTTTAATCTTTTTTTCAGGGGGTAGGGGAGGGGGAGAGCGGAGAGCAGGGGAGGGAATAAAAAGTACCCTTGCTCTTTCCTCGCTACTATCCAACCTTCAACACCTCAATGCCTCAACACCCTAATAATTTTGGGATACCGTAGAACTTTCTGGGGGTAGGACAGCCATCGGGTTAACTGCACCTTGGCCATTAGGATGGATTTCAAAGTGCAAATGGGGCCCGGTACTGCGGCCGGTGGTTCCCATTTCCGAGATTTGATCTCCTTGAGCCACTTTTTGGCCTTCGCTGACCAGGATGCGATCGTTATGGGCGTAAACCGTTAAACTGCCGTCGGGATGTTCAATTTCGACTAAATTGCCATAGCCACCATCATTCCATCCCGCATAGCTAACAACCCCAGGGGCAGCAGCGACAATTGGAGTTCCAATCGGCCCAGCAATATCAATTCCCCGGTGCATCCGTCCCCAGCGCCAGCCATAGCCGGAGCTCAGAACACCCGATGATGGCCAAATATAGCCATTAAAGCGCATCGACCCACTCGGTAAATAAACATCTGGCCCAGAGAGAGGGGGTAACTGCGGGGAAACCATCTGACCCAAAGCCGGATTGCTTAAAGGATCATAAGCCCTAGAACCAACGGGGGCAGTAGCCACTACCGAACGTCTTGATGCGGGCTGGAGTTGGGCAGCCGGAGATGTCACGCCATTGGGAGACAATTGAGCTAACTGTTCCGAAGCCAAGTTCTGTTCGGCTTGACTAGCCTTTTCAGGAGCATAGGCTTGAGGATTAAACTCAGGATTAATCAGTTTTTGACGATGTAAGGAAGCCATTCCCTTAGAGGTCAAAACTTCAGCCTTGGGCTGTTCATTTGGTTCTAGGGATACGCTGGTCAACTGATAGCCACTCTGAACCTTATATTCCTCCCGCAGTCGTTCTACTTCAGATCTCAGGCGATCGCTGTACAATTTATTAACGGCTTCTGATTTGCTAACAGAAACCTCTTGAACCGCCAACTGTTCGGACAAGGAAGAAAATTTTGAATCAACCGGAATCGCCACGGCTGCGGTTGCTATGGGAGTAGAAGCATCGACCCCATCATTCATAGCACGGTTCGCCAGTTGGTTCAGCGAGATTTGATTTAAAGTGCTATGGGTCGGAATCGAACTCAGATCAGCTATATCTTCTCCTGGAAGATCGGCAACGGCTGAATCATCACTTCTATATTCTGAGGGAAGAACTGCCGGAAGCACAGATTGAGGTAATCTCCCTCTTAAAAGGCGCAAGTCTGTTGCGGCAGAAGCTTGTTGTGGAGAGGGGTCAGCATCTGGACGAATCTGAGGGTCTTGCCATGAATTCGTGGCTAGAGAGGCCGGACTATTAGAAAAACTACTCGCCAGTTGCTTAGGGATTTTTAGACTCTGATTGAGACTCAGAACATTAGGATCAGTTAGCTGATTTGCCTTAATAATGGCATCAACAGAAACATTATGCAGTTTAGCAATTCGAGCTAACGTATCACCCGAACCTACCTGATAAACTTCCGAGATGGTTGGGTCGCGCTCATCATTCGGAATCACAAAAGCTCCAGATAGCCCTTGGGAGATGGTATCTAAAGAATTAAAATGAACCGAGTTAGAAACCCTATTGGTGGACTCCCACGGCTGATTGGAGTGAGCAGGAGATCCCGAATTCCCCACCGATGGACTTAGTATTTCCTGAGTAGCCGAGGTTTCACCCCCAGAAAGAGGAATTTGCTGATTGAATCCGGGGTTGGATTCCGACAGCGTAGCTGATTCAGGTAACGATTCCGAGTTAACACTCGGCCGAGACTCTGGTGTAGAAAATGCTTCTACGCTAGTCTTATCTGGTTTGTTTAACCCTAAATCCGTAGATTGACTCCGGTTATTTGTCACTTTCTCATCTGTATTCAGACTGGAAAGGCTCCGCAATAGAGATGGCTGCCAATCGGGTTGGGATGTTTGTCCGGTTGAATTTTCCACCGTCGGGGAGGATACTGCCATCGGTGCAGGAGACTGCATCGCCGGATTGGACTCAGGATCGGATAACTCAGTTGCCATGACTCGATCGTTCGTTTTGGGCATAAGGATGCCCGAAGCGACGGCCAAACCGAGAAATGCGAAAGAGGTATAAACCTTACGACTGCCAGGGTGTGCGACCTGTTGTTTGGTCTGGCCTGTTGCAGTCTGATCTAAATTGAAATCTAAATTAGGCATAACAACAGGTTGATCATGATTTGGAACTGTTCCTTTCAAAGAACGACCTCCTATGGAGAAGCGTGCTGACTGTCCTCGAACCGCTCAAGAAATTCATATCAGTGAAATTAATCACATTAATTATTGACTGAAATCACTGAGGATAATCTTGATTAAGTCAGATTACCTTGATTTTTCAATTTCGGCAACAAAAGCCAAAGTTAGATTGAAATGCGAACCCTGAAAATTAAGGATAGATAAACAATAACCCTTGAGGGCCGAGGATGTTTAAATATGAGTGAATTCTGTCACCAGAGTTCAGATGAGAATTTACACCAGTTCCTACCAAAAATACAACACCTGATCTGGGGCTGTTAATTTCTGGGGATCAGATGACAAGATCGATCAAAATAGACAATTAAGAGCTTTAAATCAAAGCCAGTTAAGGGTTATGGCTTTTTTGTGATAGGAAAAAATACCCCGTTTAGATGAATAAAATCTATCACTGTCGGGGGACAATTGAATCCGGTCACTTATAAAAAAAAGTTATCAGATTGGGGTGGTTTTTGGGATTAACACAATATCAGGGTTTGAGGGATGGAATTCACCCCAAATAACCGAGTTGGCGGCGTACCTCAAATAAACTGATGGCAACACTCACGGAGAGATTCAAACTTCTCACTCCGGCTTCAGCCATGGGAATATATATTGTTGCGGTGCAAGTCTCCAATACATCGGCCGAAAGTCCGGTGGTTTCACTGCCATAGAGCAACCAGTCGGAATCTTGAAACTGGAACTGGATATAGTTAGAAGCCCCTTTGGTACTAAACCCCAGCAAACGGCCGCCCCGTTGTTGCTGATGGGTTTGAAAGCTGGAAAAATCTGGGTGATGGGTGAGCTTAACGTAGGGCCAATAATCCAAACCCGCCCGCTTTAGGTAGCGATCGCTAATTTCAAACCCCAATGGCCCGACTAAATGTAATTCGGTACAGGTTGCTGCACAGGTACGGGCGATATTTCCGGTATTGGGAGGGATTTGTGGCTGAACTAAGACAACGTGGGGCATGAGGTAATTAGACCAGGAAACAAGGGCTTTTGGGTCGGATCAACCCGGTTGATGAGTAATAAATCTATAGTTTTTCTTTATACTTTGTAAAGAAATTTATTGATAAGATATTCTCATCTAAAAATTGGCCAATTTTCAGGCGATCAGGGGTTGACAAATTTGATCTTCAAACTCTTGTTCCTGGGTTGCCATCTCCTGAATGGCCTGTTGAATAATCAAGCGAGGATCGTGGCCCTGTTCCGACAGTCGTAACCATTGTTGGGCGGTAGACCCTTCTCGCAGTAGCTTTTTCACCGGAGACAGAAAGCAACTAAACCCGTGTTTTTTGGCAATTGGCCAAACTTCTGCATAAATTTGTTCAATCCAATCTCTAACGGAAATTAGGCTGCCATCTTTCCAATGCCGCAGTTGGGCGTCTAAACTATGGTGGGCTGCGAGAATTTCATTTTGATCTGAAATTTCGACTAAATCCTGGGCCCGGCTATTTTCAGGAAGTTGACTGAGTTGCAATGGATCAAGGTCAGGATTCTCTAACATTTGCCAGATCCGAGCTTCTAATAACGCTGTGATCGCTAATAAGGCAATCGGGTTAACCATCAAATCACAAATTCTCAGTTCCAGACGGTTTAAATTATAGGGACGGCGATCGCCATTGGGTCGTACCGATGACCACAGGTGACGAACATTCTGCATGGTTTTTTGTTGGAGTTGGGTTTCTGTCCAGTCGATAAAATGGCGATGGCTTTCAAACAAGGGGACAAAAGCTGGGGTTTTGGGGAATAAATGCCAACGGGTGGAATGATATCCGGTGACTTTGCCGCCCAAAAAGGGAGAGGAAGCACTCATCGCTAAATATAAAGGAGCTTCAACCCGCACCAAACGAATTGCCCGCATTAACTGTTCGAGATCAGCAATACCCACATTAATATGAATACTGGCAGTAACTACATCCGTACCATAGGTTTGTTCAATATAATCATGATAGGGATTTTGGGGATCGGAGCGATAAAATTTCTCCGTACCGCCCAGGGGTAGGGTACTTCCTGGGATGATAGTATAGTCCCCCAACTTTTGTAAATATTTTCGGAGTTCCCGCCGAGGTCGAACTAAGGCACACAATAACCGATCATAATTACACAGGGGGGCGGTGGTGTACTCGACATTGCGACTATCGGGTTCGCGGACAAATCCCTCTAAATCCGCTACAATTTTATCGGACAGTCCCACCACGTCACCTTGGGGAGTTCCGGTATACATTTCTACTTCAAAACCTTTGGATAAAAGCATAGTACAGTTATCAGTAATCTGTTATCAGTTGTGGGGGCGGGTTCATCGAGATTTAGGTGATTAACAAATATCTCACACCAACCTGCCCGTACAAGTTATCGGGGTAAGAGTTATTAGAAAAGAGTTGATCAACTGTTTGCTAATAATTGAATCTGGGTTATTAGAAAATAATTCCTATTCTCTATCCTATCACGGATTCTGAACCCCAAGGAAAAATGCTATCGGGTTCATTGTAGTTAAAAATATAGTCATAATCAAAATCGAAGGCTCGACTATGACGGGTGAGGGAGAATCCACAAGCAATCACTTGGCTAGTGGTAAAGGTTGCCATAACTAATTCAATTAATTTTCTTGATTTTATTTCGGGTTTCTGTACATAATAATCCCGTTTAGCAAAAAATACCCGTTCATCTTTAGGAACAATAATTCCATTCACTTTATGGGCGTGTTGAATCGGTTTGAGATAATTTTTAATAAAATAATCTTGATTAGTTTGTAGGCGAGAGAGTCGTTCATGTTGTACCCAACTCATTTGAAATAGGAGTTTAATCATTTCAAATCCGATAATATAATTAAAAACATTATCTTTGTCTTTTGGGCTTAATGCTAATTTTAAAGCAGATTCTAAATATTGACTAGGTTGACACCGAGCATCCTGGGCTGAATGAATATAAAACTGTCTAATATACCCGCGTAAAACTGATTCGTTTAGGGGGGCTTTTATTTGAAAAGCACTGAGATATTGTTTAACTCTTTGCAAGGTATCAATATCCTCCAACATCTTCGCCATTAAACCATCGGCGGTATATTCATCTAAAAATTCTGCTTGTTTTTCGGGGGAAGATGCACATAGAATATAGCACAGAGAGAGAACATAACGACGTTGATTCCAGGGTAAACTTTCTGCCCACTGTTTTACTTCTGGGGGAAGTTTCTCAAACATCACGTTATGTTTCATCAACCCAAAAACATCTATTTCTGCTTCATCGTTGAATTCAATATTCATGATCTCATCCCCTTCGGCACACTGAATAAATTCTACCTGATTTTAAAGGATTTGAGGGGTTTTTGTTGGTCTACGACTGAATTTCATTGACATACTCAAGAGTTTATACGGTGAGGGTATCCTAGCCCGAAATCTGTCTATAATCTGGAAAACGTTTAATATTTACCGTAGGGGTTTGGTCTTCAAACCCAACCTTAACTTTAAATAGTGTGACAATATCGAACCTCTAAAATTAAATAGCTTTCATTTCGTTTAATTCTGCTCTAATTTTATCTAAACTGTTATCATAATTAATGTTGTTCTGTTCTTCTTCTTCGTTAGATATTATTTCATCAGGAGCAAATTCTAATTCAGTATTAACTGTTTGTGGGTAATAATGGGCATCGACTTGAAATCTGATTTTACCTGAAATCCACTGTCCAGACTTTAACTGGAGTAACTGACCATCTATTCCGTTAGGCGGAAATACTAATCTAATTTCATTTAATTTCAGTTGTATTGATTTATCTGTTATTGTTAAACTTTCGCATAAGAAACCCTGTAAATGTGAAATATTACTAGATGAAAGTTTAACGTTCATATTCTCAGTGATCAACTCTTTCAACCTCGATACAGTAAATGTATCCTTACCCAACATTACAATATCGTCATCCTGTTCCAACTTAATAAACGATTCAGTCATTGATTTAATCCTTAAAATTATTATAGATATCCTACATTTTAATATAAGTTAGGTGTCTATAATTAAAAAAAAATCGTTGTTGGGCTTTAGCCCCTCTTGATGCGCTGAAGCGCAACAACAGAATAAAAGGTTCGTTGTTGGGCTTTAGCCCTTCTTGATGCGCTGAAGCGCAACAACAGAATAAAAGGTTAGTTGTTGGGCTTTAGCCCTTCTTGGTGCGCTGAAGCGCAACAACGGTTAGTTTCCGCCTGATTGTAATAATTTTAATATTTCCGCTTGAATTTGTTGTCTAAAACGGGGATCATTTTGTTGATGACGGGTCATATCATTGAACTGTGAAATCGTTAATCCCTTTGATTCAATAATGCGTTTTGCTTGGTCACAGTAACTCACTGCTAATTGAGGCGCGTTCCCGGGTAAGGCATTAAAACTGGTGGGTTGGTCACAAATAATTCGGGGAACATCTCCAACAATTTTTTTAATTTCATTGGCTACTTCATGACGTCGGGATTCTAACGCTAAAGCCGCCTTAGCATAATTTATAATCGTTTCTTCACTATAGTTAAAAATATCTTGAGCGCGCGCTGGCGAACCCCAACTTAAGGAGGGAAAAGTTTGGGAGGGTGTTTGACTCCACCCCATAAAAACACCACAACCGGATAGAATCGCAACGGTTAAGGATTTCGATAGAATTTGAGGAAATAGTAATGTAGTTTTCATAGCAGGTTCATCATATATAGAGTTAATTTTGAGAAAATCTCAGATCAGTTTTGTAGGCGCTGGAGTTCAACTTGAATCCGTTTTTGTAACGCGGGGTCAGCCTGTTGACTTTGGGTAATTTGATTGAAACGAGTGATAGTTAACTCGTTGGTTTCAATAATTGATTTAGCTTGGGTGCAGTAATTGACCGCAATATCTCGAACGCCTTTATCAAGGCTATTAATAGCTTGGGTTTCACTGCAAACCACATCGGGAATAGATTTTCCCGCCCCGAATATTGCTTGAATTTCGTTATAGGCGGTCTGACGTCTGGGCTCAATTCCTAGGACAGCACGGGCATAATTCCGAATTTCAGCCTCACTAAATTCTGGGGACTGTTGGGCCAGAACAACGGTATTGAAACCAGAAGCCGTTGATACTAACCCATCTGGGACAACTCCCAACAAAACCGCGCCCGAAGAAAATAGTCCCAGTAGCAGAGCACGGGTAAGGGGGTGTTGAGGCATGAATCGTAAGATACGCAAAGAATCCATCATATTCAAAGGTTTTGATGCCACAGGATAAGGTGAAAGTGCTTAGTTATATTGAATTATTTTACGGGTAAGAAGTTCCTGATCCAAAATTTAAAAACGCTTTAGCTAAGAATTCTATGTCCAGTAACAAGTTTGACTTCCAAAAAACTGAGGGTTTGACTTCTACGCAGAGAAAAACTTGATATTCAAAGTAATTAATAGTATTTATTTACTAAAATGTATTAAAAAATACAACAATTATCCAAGAAAAATATACTAGAATACCCATAGTGTTTTATTGTTTAATTATAAACTAACTTCTGGTTTGTTTGAATAGTTTATTGGAATCATCAGACGCATGAAACATATTCTCGTTATTATTCACCAACCCACTTCCGAGACGGGACGGTTGGGACAAATTCTAACATCCTATGGTTATCAACTCGATATTCGCCTTCCCAGTCATGGGGATAGTTTACCCGGCTATTTAGACAAACATGATGCGGTGATTGTTTTTGGGGGGTCAATGAGTGCCAATGATGAGAATATTTCACCCCATATTCGCACAGAATTAAACTGGATTCCCTTGGTTTTGGAGTCGAAAAAACCCTATTTAGGGATTTGTTTAGGGGCGCAACTATTAGCTAAAGTTTTAGGGGCAAAAGTATCTGTCCATCCCCAAGATATTCACGAAATTGGCTATTTTCCCATTACTCCAACAATAGAAGGACAGGATTATTTTCACGATTTGGAATATGTTTATCAGTGGCATCGAGAAGGGTTTGAATTACCCTCTGGAGCCGTATTATTAGCCACGGGAAAAACCTTTGAAAACCAAGCATTTTGTTATGAAAAAACCGCCTATGGTCTTCAGTTTCATCCTGAAATAAATGGGGCATTAATGCAGCGTTGGATTGAACGCGACATGGAACAATTAACTTTACCCGGAAGCCAATCTGTTATAGAACAATTAAGAAGACATCGTTTGTATGGAATTCAAGGAGAAAAATGGTTAAAAACATTTATTCCGCTTTGGATTAATTCAATTCAATCGGAACAACGCTTACAGCTAGAAAAACGCTCGGATTAAAATAAACAGGGAATATAGCAATCCGCGCCTTCGAGTTAATAAATATAAAATCCCAACTTTTATTTTTTCCATAAAATTTAATATCCTTGAGAATTTGGTATGGGTGAGAACCTGAACCTCGACAATTAGAAATATTCAATATTGACAGATAGCCGATAATTTTTCCGTTCGTTTGAATACTCTTATCAATAATGATAAACTCCTTAACGAGTTTCTAGGGTTAACTCATAGTCAAACGGTCGGGAAGATTCAGATACCACAACCACTTGATAATCACCAGAATCGGGTAAACGACCTGACCAACGGTTTTTAGGTGAATCTTCTAGTAAGGATTGAGCTTTTTGTGTATAAATTGAAAGTAAAGTTGATCCTTGTGGAGATTTGAGACGCACCTGTAAAACTTGATTTTTATTCAAGTGAGCAATATAGATTTTTCCTTCACCGGGTTTTAGTCGATCTTTCAAGGTTTTTTGAGTTTTTTTAGAAGCAAATTCTACCCGTTTCCAGGCAGTTCCCGCTTCTAAATTGTTAACCACATCATTAGTAATAGCTTGCCAAACTTGTCCCATAGGAAACCCCAAATCAACATTTCTTGATTGTTCTGGAAATAGATCAAAAAATTTGGCATCCGCTAAATCATATAAGGATTGACTACTTAACTGTAACTGATTCATTTGTGCTTTTAAGTGATCTAGATCATTAATACTATAGTTTCCTAATTTTATCCGAGATTGATCACTGAGTTTCGCTAAACGTTGTAAAAATTCATCCGCAACTTTATCCCATTTTTCTCGCCAAATTGAATCCGAGGATTTATCTGTTAAAGTTCTTCCCCGTTGTTCGGGATAGCGATTATAAAATTCTTCGTTAACTAAATTTACAAAAAAGTCAAAATCAACTCCTAATAAACGCCGTTGTTCTCGCAATGCTTCTTGTCGTTGTTCCTCCGTTTTTGCGAGTTGGTTTAAGTCTTGATTTGCATAATGATTTAACCCATAGCGTCCTCCTAACCATCCAAAAACCCCCAAAGTCAAGATAAAAACAAACACCAATAAAGGCGTTTTTATATAAGAATTTTTTCCGGTTTGAGGGAGAAAAGTCTGGGGGGATAGACTCTGATTTAGGATCGGTTGAGTAGGATTTATAGAGGTTTGGAGGGGTGGATTTATAGCCGAAAGAGCTACCAGAACATCCTGAACAGATAAAAAGCGATCGCCGTGACGATAGGCTAACATTTTATCTAATATTTCCCCAAACTTTGGATTTAATTTAGTGTATTTTCTCCAATTCCAATTTAAGGTTTGTGGATCAATTAATTGTTGCGGTTCTTTTCGGGTTAATAACACTAACATTGTCGCAGCTAAAGCATACAAATCACTATTAGGATAAACCATACCCAAACGCATTTGTTCATCGGGGGCGTAGCCCACTTTTCCTAACCTTGTAGGTGAGGGATTTTGACCCCCTTGTACTGCCAATTCCGATTCTACTTTGGCTTGAATTAATTTCACCCCGCCAAAATCAATTAACATGGGTAAACCATCGGATTGACGTTGAATCATATTATCAGGAGAAATATCTCGATGAATCACGCCATAACTATGAATATAGTCTAATATAGGTAAAATTTGGAATAATAATTGCATCACTTCGGCTTCTGTAAAAGACTGTTGATTCAATAAACTTCGATAGTTAAAACCCTCAACATAATCCTGTACAAAAAACAAATACCCTTTATTATCAATTGTTTCTCTAAATAACTCTCGAAATCGAGGAATTTGGGGATGTTTCAATTTATAGAGAATCTCCGCTTCCCGTTCAAATAATTCCTGGGATTTTTTTAAAGTAAAACTTCCTTGTACCTGGGGAGAAAATTCTTTTAAAACACAAAGTTCATCAAACCGATGTTGATCTTTTGCTAAATAAGTCCGTCCAAAACCCCCATGTCCTAACTCACGGACGATGGCATAATGGTTTCTCAGAACAAGACCCGGATAAATTAATTGACTCATGGGGTGTTAGGATGAAAAAATGAATACTGAACGGTTCCAATCTGTCTTAATTTAGAGTAGCAATTTATCAGGACTGTAGCATGGGTCAACTCCGAGATGAACAACGCCAACGGGCAATTTCCGCCTTAAACGGCTTTTTATCTACACCCCTATCGAATTTAGTTCAACCCTCTGAAGATAGAGGGGTGAATTCTGTTTTACAACTATTCCAAGATGTTGTCACAAAAGTTCCCGCCTATCAACAGTTTTTAGCCACTCATCATCGGTCTATTGATGATATTCAAACCTGGGAAGATTTCCAAACTTTGCCTTTAATTACGAAAGAAAATTATTTACGTCAATATTCCTTATCCCAATTGTGTCGTTATGGTCAATTGGAAACCTGTGATTTAATTGCAGTTTCTTCAGGTTCCACCGGAAATCCAACATTTTGGCCCCGTTTTATTAGTGATGAATTGCAAATTGCGACTCGCTTTGAACAGATTTTTTATGATAGCTTTCAAGCGGATCAACGTCGAACTTTAGCGGTGATTTGTTTTACTTTGGGAACTTGGGTTGGGGGAATCTATACAACGGCCTGTTGTCGTCATTTAGCCACTAAAGGTTATCCCCTTACAGTGATTACCCCAGGAAATCAAAAACCGGAAATTTTTCGGGTAATTCGAGAATTGGGAGAACAGTTTGAGCAAGTGGTTTTATTAGGCTATCCTCCGTTTATTAAAGATGTTATTGATACGGGAATTACTGAAGGCATAGAATGGGCAAAATATCAAGTTAAATTAGTATTTGCTGGGGAAGTTTTTAGTGAAGAATGGCGGCGTTTAGTCGGGGAAAGGGTGGGATCAACTCAACCAAATTATGATTCGGCAAGCCTTTATGGGACAGCAGATGCGGGAGTTTTAGGGAATGAAACACCTTTGAGTATTTGTATTCGTCAATTTTTATCTGAAAATCCAGAAATTGCCAAACAATTATTTGGAGAATCTCGATTACCAACTTTAGTTCAATATGATCCTAAAAGTCGATTTTTTGAAGTCCAAAAAACAGATAATTCTATCACTGGAACCCTATTGTTTTCGGGAGATAATGGGATTCCGTTAATTCGATATCATATTGCAGATCAAGGCGGAATTATTGAATTTCAAGAAATGTTAAATTTTTTGAAACAATGGGATTTTGATCCGATTTTAGAATTACAAAAAACAGGAGATCGGGGAATTTATCCCTTACCATTTGTTTTTATATTTGGGCGATCGCAATTTATTATTTCCTATTTTGGAGCTAATATTTATCCTGAAAATATAACCGTAGGTTTAGAACAACCCTTAATTAAAGATTGGGTGACGGGTAAATTTGTGATGTCTATTTTGGAGGATTCTGATCAAAATCGGTTTCTATCAGTGGTTGTAGAATTAGCACCTGGGATTGAAGAAACCGAGGATAAAAAACAAGCGATCGCCCATTCTATTTTAACGCAATTAAAGCGCTTAAATAGCGAATTTGCTAATTATGTTCCCCCTGAATATCAAACCCCTCAAATCACCCTCAAATTAACGGCAGATCCCGAATATTTCCCCCTGGGAGTAAAACATCGCTACACCAGAAATTAATAATTTATCCTGGGCTATCAACAATTTATATAATATCGGGGCCAGAAATTTTTTAATTGGCAACTAACTTAAATCAATCCTTATTCAATGTTGTGAGATTTTAAACCTTGAGAAGATGGGCTAAAGCCCAACAACGCCCAACAACGCCCAACAACGCCCAACAACAAAAACGAAATTAAATTTTAAAAAATAGCACTGTGTAAATCATTGGGGGTGAGATGGGAATGAACAACTTCACCATCTTTAAACCAAACAATTCGACGGGTTTGACGGGCAACATCGGCTTCATGGGTGACCATTACAACGGTCATTCCACCCGCATTTAATTCAGTAAAAATATTCATCACTTCTTGAGTAGTTTGAGAATCTAACGCCCCCGTAGGTTCATCTGCTAATAATAATACCGGACGATTCACAATAGCACGGGCGATCGCTACCCGTTGTTGTTGACCTCCAGAAAGTTGATTCGGTCTATTATTTAATCTATTTTCTAACCCGACTCTAATTAATGCTTGCTTTGCCCTTTCTCGACGTTCATTCGAGGGAATTCCAGCATACATCATCGGTAAAATCACATTTTCTAAAGCACTTAATTGGGGTAAAAGATGGAATTGTTGGAATACAAACCCTAATTTAATATTGCGAATGCGGGCTAAATTATTTTCTGACATTTGCGCCACATTTACCCCATCCAAATAATAGGAACCTGCGGAGGGACGATCCAAACAACCGATAATATTCATCGCCGTTGATTTCCCCGAACCCGAAGCACCCATAATCGAACAGTATTCTCCTTGTTCTACCGTTAAGATGACACCTTTTAAAGCCTGAACTTGAATATCACCCATCCCATAAACTTTGGTGACATTTTCTAAGTGAATAATCACCGGATTGGTTTGAGAATCTTGATTTTCTGGTTTAGTCGAAATTGATGTTTTCATAATTTTAATAGGATAGGGAATAGGGAATAGGGAACAGAGATATAGCAATCCTATAATCAAAACTAAACCAATTAAATACTTCTTAAAGCTACAATTGGGTCAAGTTTGGCAGCTTGTTTAGCAGGAACAACACCGAAAAACAATCCAATAGCCCCAGAAATACTAACGGCTGTTACAATCGCAACACTGGAAACTCCGGCTTGTAAAGGAGTGAAAGCACCGACAACTAAAATGCCACCAACGCCAATTAATGTACCAATCAAACCCCCTGCTGCTGATAGGATAACAGATTCAATTATAAACTGAATTAAAATATCTGATTGGGTCGCTCCGATCGCTTTTCTTAATCCGATTTCTTGAGTTCTTTCGCTGACAGAAACCAACATAATATTCATAATTCCAATACCGCCCACTAATAGAGAAATGGCGGCGGTTGCTGCCAATAAAATAGTTAAAGCTCCAGCAATACTGCCCAAAATATTCATTAAATCCTTTTGATTTCTAACAGTAAAATCATCTTCATTAGTAATTTTATGACGTAACCGCAATAAATTTTCAACTTGAAATTGAGCCGCCCGCATATTATCTTGACTATCAATAGTAATAGAAATAAATGTAACTTGGGTTCCGTAGGGCGATCGATTTCCCACAATTCGATTTGCCATTGTAGTTAAGGGAACAAAGGCATTCATGTCGTCATTACTGCCAAAACTAGAGCCTTTAGGCTGCATTACCCCAATAACTTGTAAACTCAAATTCCGCAGTCGAACCGACTTACCAATCGGATCTTCAGTTCCAAATAATTGTTGAGCTAATTCTGATCCTAATGCCACAACTTGTTCATTCCGTTTTAAGTCTAAATCCGTAATAAATCGACCTTTAGCAATATCAAAATTACGCACCGATAAAAATTCCGGTGTGGTTCCCACGATAGAAGCTGAAGCATTATTACTGCGATAGGTAATTAATTCACTGCCATTTAAAGAAGGAGAAACTTGTTCAACCGAAGGCACTTGTTCGGCGATCGCGATCGCATCTTCTAAGACTAAATTTTGCGGCGGAAACACAGGACGGCGTTGTGAGTCAGGACTTCCGGGTAACACAAATAAAACATTTGGCCCCAAAGAATTGACTTGATTATTGACAAATTTCTGAGCACCTTCTCCAATACCAATCATAGCAATAACAGAGGCATTGCCAATAATAATTCCTAACATAGTTAAACTACTTCGCATTTTATTCGCTAATAGTGTTGTAGTTGCCATTTTGATACTTTCTAGGAAATTCATAATTTGGTGTGTTGACGGTTAATGGTTGACTGTTGACTATTAAAGACTATCCTTTTTTCTTAAGGTTGTTTGCTCGTTTCCAATTATATTATAGCTGAATAAATCAAATCCCACCGCCGGGATGAGACTTGATTCGGATTAGAAATTGGAATCGGGTTTCAGCAATCTAGGATTTATATTAGATAGGAATTTAGGAGAATAGCACAGATAAATAACGACAATCTAATTCTATATTCCACTTACGAGTCAGAAATTCTCGAATTTTCTCCCGTCCCGTAAAAAATTATGATTAGTGAACTGATTAATTAACTATTCCCTATTTTGGTATTCCCTGCTATATAATTAATCTGAACTCAAAAAAGGGATTTTCACCCTTGATTTTATTGTCCTAATGTTCAATAGTTATTATGCTTGCGAAACGAATTTTACCTTGTTTGGATGTAAAAGCAGGTCGAGTGGTAAAGGGGGTTAATTTTGTTGATTTAAAAGATGCTGGTGACCCGGTGGAATTGGCGGCGGCCTATAACGATGCTGGGGCCGATGAATTAGTATTTTTGGATATTACAGCCACCCATGAAGACCGAGATATTATTTTTGATGTCGTCTATCGCACCGCCGAACAGGTATTTATTCCCTTAACGGTGGGGGGTGGAATTCAAAACCTAGACATGATTAAAAATTTATTAAGAGCCGGAGCAGATAAAGTTAGTATTAATTCCGCCGCTGTGCGTGATCCTGACTTAATTAATCGAGCCAGCGATCGCTTTGGAGTACAATGTATTGTAGTTGCTATTGATGCCCGTCGGCGCACTAATCCCGATAATCCCGGCTGGGATGTGTATGTGCGAGGCGGTCGGGAAAATACCGGAATTGATGCTCTTATCTGGGCTAAAGAAGTCACAAAACGGGGCGCGGGGGAACTTCTAATCACCAGTATGGATGCCGATGGAACCCAGGCAGGTTATGATTTAGAACTAACGCGAACCATTGCCGAATCCGTAGAAATTCCAGTGATTGCATCGGGGGGCGCGGGGACTTGTGAGCATATTTATCAAGCCTTAACCCAAGGCAAAGCCGAAGCAGCATTGTTAGCATCCTTATTGCATTATGGTCAATTAAGCGTGACAGAAATTAAGACCTACTTAGCAGAGCATCAAGTTACCGTGAGGAATCCTGATATTTTGTAGGAGGAAGTCAAAAGAAAACAGATAACTTTTACCCTAGACTAGATACCCCTAAATATCCATAAATAAGAGGGATTTTCAATCGAATTCCCCCTTGCATAATTAGCAGATTTAGATTAATCTGGATCGAATAATTCATCAAATAAACTATTTAGATGTTAGATCAAGCCAACGAGTTATTCCAGCAAGGGATTTTACACTATCAAAATACAGAATATCAAGCCGCTTTAGCATCTTGGCAACAAGCTCTCCACTCCTACCGAAATTTAAAGGATCGCAAACGGGAAGGCGCAGCCTGGGGGAATATAGGGGCTGTACATGAAGCCCTATTAAGTCCAGAACTGGCAATTAATTGCTATCAACAACATTTAGATATCTCCCGTGAAATTCAAGATCCCAAAGGTGAAATGAATGCCTTAATTAATCTGAGCAATATTTACTATAATTTAGGAGACTATGTTAACGCCCTCGAATACCAAAACCAACGGTTAGACCTCGCCCGTCAATTTTCAGATCCTCGCACGGAAGAACAGACATTATCTGTGTTAGGAAAAATCTATCTCACTCAAGAAAAATTTGAACTGGCAATTAACGCTTATCAACAACAATTAATCCTGGCAAAAACCAACGAAAATTATCAAAGTCAAGGCAATGCTTTTAACCATTTAAAGTTAATTTATGAACAGTTAGAACAATGGGAACAAGTTGAATTATATACTCAACAGCATAAAGCTATTTTTCGAGAATTTTTAATAGAAAATTCAGGTAATATTCTACAACAAGCCGAAAATATTGGCTTAGATCCTTTATTTGATTTTGCAGGCATGGATTTAAGTCATCTTGATTTTAATTACGCCAATTTACACGGGGCAAATTTAGAAAAAACTAACCTCAGTTATGCTAATTTAACCTTAGCAGATTTGAGCGGAGCGATTTTAAAAGAAGCTAATCTCAGTTATGCTATTTTAACTAACGCTAATTTACGCGATGCCGATTTAACAGGTGCTAACCTCAGCGAAGCCGATGTCAGAACTAAAATGCCTAGGGCTAATTTGAGTCATGCTAATTTAACCCATGCTAACTTGATGAGTGCCTATTTACCCTATGCCAACTTGACCCAAGCCAACCTCAGCCAAGCTAATCTCAACTATGCCGACCTAACCGGGGTAAAATTTCAAGGGGTGAACTTAACAATGACCAGCTTCAGTCAAGCCGAACTCAAAAATGTTTGGGTAGAAAACGTTGATTTTACCGAGGCGGTAGGTATTTCCAAGCGAATTAAATCCGATTTAGTCCAACGGGGGGCAATTTTTAGAGAGAATGAAGATTAGGTGAATAGATAGAATCCAACCTATTCTATCCATTAACCGATATCCATAAACAAAATCATTAAAACCTATGACTGGTGTAGAAGGACTTTGGCCCCATAATCTTAGCCCAAATCGCTTGGCGGTGTTGGAGCGTAAGCTCGTACTTTGGTTACAAAAACAACCTTTACCTGCTGATATTCACGAAATGGCACTCCATTATAAAACCCATGAAGACCTACAATTGTTAACTCAAAAAGCAGCATCTCAAGGTTGTCATTTTTCAGATTTACAAACAAAAGTACAAGCTATTATATCAGCAAAAACCGATAATTTCTTAGAATTAACTGAAATTGCAGGTTTAAATCCCCTAGAAGATTTTGCCGAAGCTAGACTATTAGGAGCTAATTTAAGAGGATTAATTTTAAGTGGGGCAAAATTAACCAATGCCTACTTACGAGGGGCAGATTTAAGCGATATTGACTTAACCAATGCTGACCTAAAAAATATCAATTTAGGAGGAGCAGATTTAAGCGGAGCTTTATTAAGTGATGCGGATTTAAGTGGCGCAGATTTGCACCGGGTTAGTTTAGCTTTAGCAAATTTAAGTGGATCAAATTTAACGAATGCTAATTTAGAAGATGCTAATTTAAGTAACTGTAATTTAAGCAATGCCAATTTAAGCGGAGCTTGTCTAAAAAATGCCGACTTATATCAAGCGGGATTAGCTTTAACGAATTTAACTGGGGTAGATTTTACCGGAGCAAATGTTAAAGAAGCTCGACTCTGGCATGATGCGGGAATTTCCGAAAACGTGAAAGCAGACTTAATCAAAAGGGGAGCAATTTTCGATGAAAAGATAGAAAAGATCAAACGAGATTAAACCTTAGTTTGTTGTTGCGCTTCAGCGCACTCTAAAAATATGGAGCACCGCATCGCAACAACAAATGTTTTCATGGGTTAGATTTATCATATTTTATCTAAAAAATAGAGTGCTAAATTGGAGAACGCCTACTAATTAAAGTTTTATAATCCTATTAAATTGATGAATTGAAGCACAATTGCAACCCTTTCAATATTATTATAGACAGTGACGCCCATTTGTTCCATAAAGAAATTGCTATGTTTGATGCTCTTGCTGAACGCTTTGAATCCACTTGGAAGAAACTCCGAGGTCAGGATAAAATTAGTGAGTCTAATATTCAAGATGCCCTAAAAGAAGTCCGTCGCGCCCTGCTCGAAGCCGATGTTAACCTGCAAGTCGTTAAAGAATTTGTTGCCGAAGTTGGGGAAAAAGCCCAGGGAGCAGCAGTCGTGTCCGGTGTGCGACCCGGAGAACAGTTCGTCAAAATCGTCCATGATGAACTGGTCAACGTCATGGGGGAAAGTAACGTTCCCCTCGCCCAAGCGGACACGGCCCCAACAATTATATTAATGGCCGGGTTGCAAGGGACAGGAAAAACCACCGCCACGGCAAAATTAGCCCTGCATTTGAGAAAGGAAAATCGCACTACTTTGTTAGTTGCTACGGACATTTATCGCCCGGCGGCAATTAATCAATTAATCACATTAGGCAAACAAATTAACGTTCCCGTGTTTGAAATGGGAACCGATACCGACCCCGTAGAAATTGCTCGCCAAGGGGTAGAATATGCCCGAAATCAAGATATTGATACTGTGATTATTGACACCGCCGGACGTCTGCAAATAGACGAAAATATGATGGCGGAATTAGCGCAAATTAAAGAAACCATTGAACCCCATGAAACCCTGTTAGTGGTGGATGCCATGACGGGTCAAGAAGCCGCTAATTTAACTCGCACCTTTAACGACCAAATTGGGATTACTGGGGCTATTTTAACTAAGATGGATGGGGATAGTCGCGGCGGGGCGGCGCTATCAATTCGTCGGGTATCGGGGGCTCCGATTAAATTTGTTGGGGTGGGGGAAAAAGTTGAAGCGCTGCAACCTTTTTATCCTGACCGACTTGCCTCCCGAATTTTAGGCATGGGGGATATTTTAACCTTAGTTGAAAAAGCCCAAGAGGAATTCGACTTGGCGGATGCTGAGAGAATGCAGGAAAAAATTGTGACGGCAAAATTCGATTTTACCGACTTCCTGCGTCAAACTCGAATGATGAAAAATATGGGATCTTTGGGGGGATTAATTAAGTTAATTCCGGGGATGAATAAGATTTCCCAAGACCAATTAGACCAGGGAGAAGCGCAATTAAAACGCTCAGAAGCAATGATTAATTCCATGACCGTTGATGAGCGCAAAAACCCCGATTTATTAGCCAGTTCTCCTTCCCGTCGCAAACGTATTGCTAAGGGTTCAGGAATGCTAGAAAAAGATGTGATGAAGTTAGTTAGTGACTTCCAGAAAATGCGGGTAATGATGCAACAAATGAGTCAAGGAATGATGCCAGGAATGGGAGGGATGCCGGGGATGGGGATGCCCGGAATGCCCGGCATGGGAGGAGGTTATCCCGGGGCGGCAAAAGCCAAGAAAAAGAAAGACAAGAAGAAAAAAGGTTTCGGTCAACTTTAACCTTTTCTCCTCGTTCCAAGGTAGAACCTTGGAATGCCAACCGGAGGCTCTGCCTCCGATATTTTATCAAATAATTGATCGATAGTTTATATATTATTATAGCGAGCGAGGACGCTCGCACTACCTCATGTTTTGTCGCTCAACCCTAATTCGTGACAAAATTCTAAATAATCCTCAATAGAGTTCTTAAATTCTTGCCTGATACTGATAAAAACACAAAATAAAATAGCCGAGAAATGCCTATGGGATAATAAGCCGTTTAGCATCTAAAATTGTAATTACGAAATAGCCAATTCCTTGTAGTGGGAGCGTCCCCGCTCCCTAGAATATACTTAGAATCATAATACAAGATATGAACTATCCTATTGATTTAAAAGAACTTGCCTATAGGGAAAGTGAACAGGTGGAATGGAAAGAAAATGTAGCAGATATTAATGATGTTGTTAAAACTGCGGTTGCTTTTTCTAATGATTACTCAAATTTGGGGGGTGGATATATTGTTTGTGGTGCGAAAGAGGTAAAAGATGAACACGGCTTTCAAAAAATGCTTCTTCCAGGGATGACTTCTCAAAAGTTAAAAGAAGTTGAGGGCAAAGTATTAAATGCTTGTCGAGACTATGTAGATCCCCCCATTGTTCCCCATACCCTTGAACTTCCCGCAGAAACAGAGGATAAAAGAGTATTAGTTTTCATCATTCCGGCGACAGATCATGCCCACTCTTTCAGACAACAATCTACTACCATTTACTATATTCGGATTGGTAGTAATACTTGTGAAGCTCGTAATGGTTTATTGAGGGAACTGCTAGTAAAAAAAGGCAAATTACCACCTTGGGATAGAAGAATTAATCTTAATGCAACCGTAAACGATCTTGATTTAATCGTTCTACGAGAGTACCTTCAACGGATGTCGTTATGGGATGGAAAGAGAGATATTGATGAATATTTATCACCTGATTTTAAATTGGCAGCATTAGCCCCTTCTTTATGTCAAAAAGAACCTTTAACAAATGTTCTTAGACCTCGCAATTTTGCCTTATTACTGTTTGGACGTGAACCCACAAGATTTTTCCCCGGTGCAGTCTCAATTTTTTCGATATATCCTGGTAAAGACAGAGGCGAAACCCATGCAGAAAGAATCGAACTTGAGGGAACTATTGTAGAACAAGCAAACAAACTGATTGAGCGTTTAAATGCAGAGGCTTATATTGTTTTTGATAAAACTAGCAAGACGATGCCAAACCTGGCAAAATATCCCAACCGAGCATTACAAGAAGCCGTCGTTAATGCACTAGCCCATAGAGATTATGAATCTGATCAACCCACTAGAATTACTATATTTTCAGATCGTGTAGAAATCAATTCACCGGGTACGTTACCATCTGCTATAGATAGAATAAAATTTGTTGAGGGTCGCGAATCTCCATTTTGGCGGAATCAAGGTCTCGCCTACTTTTTTATTAAACTGCAACTTGCTCAAACAGAAGGTCAGGGAATTCCCACCATCCTACGAACTATGAAAGCAGAGGGGTGTCCGGCTCCGATTTTTGAGATTGGCAGTGAAAATTTAGTGTGTATATTAGGAGCCCATCCCAGACATGAGGCAATTCGTGAATTAAGATCGGCTGAAAATGATACTGTTGTTGGTAATTATAGTGCTGCCCTTGAAAAAGTTGAAAAGCTTTTGAATAATGATCCTTATAACTTTAGAAGTTTAGAGCTTTACTGTGAAATTAATAATTTAATGCGAACGCCTCAACGAGTGGCAGAGTTTATTTTTAATTCAAAAATAGACTTATTCCGTCTCAATGCTGCAACCCAATTAGTAATGGCAGAAACCCTGACATCAATTAATAATCCAAATAAATCGACAAGGGATATTATTAATCAACTGCTTGATTCGGTTGGGCGGTGACGATTTTTTTATCCATCCTCCGGGTTGTCCTTGACGACGATTAACCCAAACTGTTTCAAGGACTAACCCATCCTTTTCCCTCCGTATCCGTTAAAGGTTTTTCCATCTTCATGCTTTCCCTACGAGCCGCATTTAATAAATGTTTCATCGTCACAGCTTCATTAGAATCCGCCGCCAAAAAAGCAGCATTCATCGCAATATTACGAATATTCCCCCCGGCTACACTCAGTTTAGCTAATTTATTCACATCCACCCCTTCTAATGGCATTTCCTTGGGAAAAATACGACGCCAAATTTCAGCCCGTTGGGTCACATCAGGAAATGGAAACTGCACCACAAACCGAATTCTTCGCAAAAATGCACTATCTAATGCCCCCTTTAAATTCGTAGTTAAAATCGCTAACCCTCCATAAGCTTCCATCCGTTGTAATAAATAACTAACCTCAATATTTGCATGGCGGTCATGGGAATCTTTCACATCAGAACGTTTTCCAAATAAAGCATCCGCTTCATCAAAAAGTAAAATCGCTCCACCCGTTTCCGCCGCATCAAAAACCCGTCGCAAATTCTTCTCCGTTTCCCCAATATATTTACTCACCACCGAACTCAGATCAATCCGATATAAATCTAAGTTTAACTCCTGAGCCATCACTTCCGCCGCCGTGGTTTTTCCCGTCCCACTAGGGCCAGCAAATAACGCACTAATTCCTAAACCCCGTCCGCCTTTTTTAGCAAACCCCCAACCCTCATAAACTTTAACGCGCTGGCGAACATGGGCAATCACCGCTTTCAGAGTTTGTGACTGCATTTCCGGTAATACCAAATCCTCCCAACTGGCACTCGGTTCAATTCGTTGGGCTAAATCTTCCATGCGAGGACGAGCTTGGGCGCGACAAGCCTCCCATAAAGTATTATTTAGCTGATCATAATCCTCACTTAGCCCGATTTGTCCGAGGGTACTGGCACAAGCCGCAGCAATGGCGGGGGCATTCAGGTTAAATTGTCCGACTAGGTGTTCTATAATCTCCGGCAATTCCTCCCGTTCCATCACCAGCGCCTCCTCCCATAATAGGTATTGTTCTGAGTTGGTAGGCTTGCTAACTTCAAAATTAACTAACGGGCGCTGTCTCTGACTAATCCGATCTCGTGTAGTTATAATCAGAGGACTGTTAATTTGTTCAATGATATGGGCAACGGCATTTCCGTCCCGATCTGAACCATCTACTTCGTCGCAGTTCAACACTAATGCACTATTACACAAAACCGCTTCCCGATCCCATAACCGCAGCAGTTGAGACAGTTCGTTTCTGTTGCTGGGTAAGTGATCGGCACTGAGTAAATGGGCATCCAGTCCTAATATTTTACAGGCGGATAGGGCGATCGCCCGCTTGCTACTGGTATCTTCTCCACAGAGTTGCACGGCGGGTACAATGTCATTTCCGGCACTCTGAGACAGGGTTTCTGCTAACTGTTCGGCTAACTGTTGGTGAGAGGGGACTAATTGATTTTCTTCTTTTAATGGCTCTATTATCCCCATCAGTCTCTCATCTAAGTGCTGTACTCCCACCAAATAATGCAGGATGCGCTCGTCAATGCGGAGGGGACTCTGGGTGAGTGCCGATCCACTACCGATCTCAATTAATCGCCAGTGTCGTAGGGGAGCCGTAGGGGTGAGGGCGTTCCAATGGGGGTTATCCAGGCTACTAAGGGCTAAACTGAAGGTGGGATAAAGTTTTTGCGAGTCCCCTTGAGCCTGGGCGCACAAGCTGGCAAAACTGGCGTCTAATTCCATACCTGCACAGATCATTAGTAAGTCTCGTTCAAAGGTGGACAAGCCAAAGATACGGCAGATCTGTTGTAGAGATGAATTATCCGATAGTTCGGAAGTGGCTATTGGCTTTGGAGTTTGACCGTCTTGACTGGCTTTCCATTCCAGCACCTGTCGCACTTGGGCCAGTGCCACCATCAGGGATTCTTGGTTCGCTTTTTGCCAGTTTTGCACAGAAACAGCGTTCATTTTCAGTAAAAAATTGTAGTAAGTCCTTTAGGACTCTTAACTCGTAGTAAGTCCTTTAGGACTCTTTGCCATATATTGTATATAGGCCCTAAAGAAGCCCTGAAGGGCTTACTACTAGGGGATGGTGATCGTTGGACTAATATACTGATCAAAGGTGGGACTATGGCGATCGCTATCAATTTGACAGAGACTTTCTGCACCATCTACTTGAATCCTCACTAAATAGTTGCTATTTTTAATAGCTTTAAGTGAGAAGACAATCCGAGCAGTATTATTATTCCGAGGCTGGGCGTTAAAAATGTAAGAGGCAGGCTGTAGGCTGGTCTGTTCATTTAAAATCAGAATCACTCGCTGATCTTGACCGATCCTCACATCTGTCACCACTTCTACCTCAGCATCACGAGGCTCGTCGTCTGTTCCTGACCCATCCAACAGATTCACCTCCTTGATACCAGGTCGCAACACAAACGGAGCCACATTGGACTCAACCCGCTCTTGCATGGGGCCATTAGTGCTTCCCCTTTCCAACCTTTGACCATGAATTATCTGTAACCCCTGAACCCCGGGTCGGAGTGCCTCTGGTGGCACTAAGGTTAAAGCTAAGGTAATCTCCTGATCTTGCACCGTACCCGGCGCCACTTCCACACCCCCAATTCTAATCGAGGCATTGGCATTAGCAAGCATTTTACCTCGAATTAATAAGGTACTATGGGTGAAAATAGGTTGATATCGACCTTCGGTTGACATGACAAAATCAATCGTCGGTTGTTTGCTAAATGCCCAGGCGTTCAGGCTGCGATCACGGATCGGCAGTGCTACCATTGCAGGTTCCTCACCATCTAACACCACAACTGTAATTTTATAAATCACAGATAAAACATAAGGGGTTTGAAAAAAGACCGACCAAACCTTCGATAATTCATCCGTTGAAACCGGAACAAATTCCGCTCGGATCATCTCAATTTGTTCCGATAAGTCAGAATTTGCTAAAAAAGGATAACTGGGATCATTCACCGTTTCTCGAATCATTTGAGAGGATAAAACCGCTCGATCTTCCAGTGTTCGGATTGCACTTCCTAATAAGCGCTGAGGCTCTAATTCGATCTCATTTCCATAACAACTTAACAGATAGTATAAATCTATAGGTAATTGATTCCGCTTTGTTAATTCTCCCTTCCTTTGACGGGGTGGCATATCTGCATTCCCTAAAGAGGTATTGCGCTTCAAATGGTAGAGGTAAATACTAATTCCTGTTTCTGGAGTTCCCCCAGTATTTTCTGGACGGCTTGTTGTCACCCTTGCCCCCTCCACATCCGTCTGCACAGATTGTTGTAACATCCTCTGCAATGTTGCCGTCACAGTGGCAATACCTAAATAATTACTCATACTTTAATTAGTTTTAAACAAGACCCAGATGTAACGACCGAACAATCGCTCGACTACGACTATCTACCTCTAATTTTTCAAATATGGTTGTTAAGTGGGCCTTGACTGTTGCTACGGTAATATAAAGGGAACTAGCTATTTCTTGATTTCGGTATCCCTCCACCAACAATTTTAAGACTTCCCGTTCTCTATGTGTTAAATTATAGGGATTAGAGCTATTTAATTCCCTCGGTTGATTAGATGATTTATTGGGTTGAGTGGCTGTTAATTTACCTTGATTTATCTGAAAAGCTCGAAAGAATCTGGCTGCAACTTCTGGACATAAATAAACTTGATTATTCAGTGCCGCCGTAATAGCAATAAGGAGTTGCGTCGGTAAATTTTCCTTCAATATATATCCCCAAGCTCCAGCTTGCATCGTCTCAAAAATACTATTTTCTTCCCCTACAGAAGACAACACTAAAATTTTGCTATCATTCTGATTCTGTTCTGATTTCTGACTTAAACTTCTGATCATTTCAATACCCTGATCAGGTGTCTTAAATAAATCCCAATCTAGGAAAATTAAACCGGGTTTATATTGGTCAGCCATACTCATGGCAGGTTGAATTGAACTCGTGTTACCAACTAGCTTAATTTGCCATGACGAACTCAAGTTATAAACCTTAAGTAATACCTGCAAACTCTTGCAAAAAGGCAATTCACTGGCTACAAGCATAACTGCAATTGTTTTTGGTAAAATGCTCTTAGGTATCTGCCTAGAAACACTTGCTGGCTTTTGATTGGAAGTGTGATTAAGTTGATTTACCCACATATCAAGTCCAATTAAAACTAATCTGGTTTTATGCCCCGGAAGGAAGTTTGTGTAATTAACACTATGTTTTAATATAACATCTATCTTCAGATATAAATTTAATTTTGTGACTCAATACTCAATACATTTGTATAGAAATCTAACAAATTAATAAGAAAAATAAAGTAATGTTAAATATATCTTGACCAATGGCCGATAATACCCAACATCCAGATAACCTTATTCAAAAAGCCCAAAAATTTCGACCAAAGTCTATAACCCCTGGGGTCTATTTCACCTTAATCTAGGCACATTAACGTGCGCGGTGGTATTGCTCCCCATAGTAAATAGTAATCAGGACAAACCCCATCTTGGCTGCACAGCAAATTGTTGAGCAGCACTCCCAAGCTAAATATTGATATAAGGAAAAGAAATATGGCAAGACTTGACTATTTTGCTCCAGGTGTGTATGTAGAAGAAGTTGATAGAGGAAGTCGTCCAATAGCAGGAGTCCCCACCGCGATCGCCGGATTTCTCGGATTTACCGAAGATGTGCGCGGTGGTGCCGAAATGTTCAAACCCATGTTAGTCACCACTTGGAGCCAATACCTCCAGTATTTTGCCCGCCCCAATTCCGACGGCTTCACCGACTTCAACGCCTACCTGCCCTTTTCAGTGTACGGCTGGTTTTTAAACGGTGGCGGCCGTTGTTGGGTCACCAGTATCGGCACCAGATTACCAGGTTCTGCCGCCCCAGCACCAACGGAATTAGGCACAGAGGTGATGAACCGCGCCAAACGTCCCGCCCTGCGGTTTTCCCTCAGCGATCCCGGAATTGCCTCAACCCAGAACATTAACAGTGCTTTGGTATCACCTAGCGAGAGAACCATCCGGGTTAGAATTACCGAAGGACAACCCAAAGCCCCAGCACCCGCCCTACCCCCAACCTCCTCAGCAGAGGCAGGTACAGAGGCAACCACAGAGGCAGCTACAGAGGCAAGGGCAATAACTTCTATACCCGCAAACACAGGGGAATACTTCACCGTTATCATCACCCAAGGTGGTGAGGAATTGGAACGCTACGAACACCTGACCATGAACGCCCAGGCCGATGTCGCCGTAGCAGATTATGTGTTCAATGCCCTGCAAGAGTCCAGCTACATTCGGATCACAGACATTTCCCTCACAGGTAGCCCCCTAGCAAAACGCCCCAATAATGGCTTCTATGAAGTCAGTCCCCCGCCTCTCGACGTTCAGCCCGAACTATTCAGTCAATATGTCGAAGGTGGAAGGGATGATCGCACAGGGGTACGGGGTCTATTTGAAATTGACGACGTGACCATTGTTGCCTGTCCCGACTTAATGCGCGTGTACGAAGCCGGATTGATGAATCTCGATCAGCTTCATGGGATCATGGATATGATGCTCAGTCTCAGTGAAGGTGCGACGGCCGGTGATATCCCCAACCCACCCAACCGGATGGTAATTCTCGATACTCCTCCTGATCGGGTTAAACCCCAAGATGTGGCCCGTTGGCTCACCGAAGATTTTAACCGTCGTTCTCAATTTGCGGCCCTCTACTATCCTTGGATCAGAGTTCCCAACCCCCGGAATGCCGGACGTCCGATTTCCATTCCGCCCTGTGGATATGTTGCAGGCGTCTGGTCACGGGTAGATGAAACCAGAGGCGTCCATAAGGCTCCCGCCAATGAAGTCCCCCGTGGTCTGGTCGGTTTGAGTTATGACTGTAACTTCCGTGAACAGGAATTATTAAACCCCTTGGGAATTAACTGTGTCCGTAGTTTCCCCAACCGTGGTCTACGGATTTGGGGGGCCCGTACCCTGGTGGAAGCGGATAATATTCAATGGCGTTATATTAACGTCCGTCGCTTGATGAGCTACATTGAGAAATCCATTGAACAGGGAACCCAGTGGGTCGTTTTTGAACCCAACGATGAAGACCTCTGGCAACGGGTTAAACGCACTCTCGGTAATTTCCTCGACTCCCTCTGGCGCGAAGGTGCCCTAGTGGGCGGTAGTCCGGCTCAAGCCTACTATGTCAAGTGTGACGAAGAAATTAATACCCCACAAACGATGCTCCTAGGTCGTTTGTATGTTGAAGTCGGCGTAGCCCCCGTCCGTCCTGCTGAATTTGTGATCTTCCGCATGAGTCAGATCACTGGTGATGAAAACGAAGAAGAAGGCGGCGAATTCAGTTAAATACAAGCCCGGTTTGGGGTTTAAGGTTTCAGGTATTAAGGTTAATCAACAGCATTACTGCATAGTAATTATTTTCCCCCATTCCCCATTCCCCATTCCCCATTCCCCATTCGTAATACCCATTACCCATTACCCATTACCCATTCCCCATTCCTAATTTCCCCACTAAAAACTTACAAAAGGAATAAAAACATGGTCGGAGTTGTTACTACTGTTGCCTCTCGATTTTACGTTGAGTTTGACGGAATTACTCAGGCTCAAATCAAAAGTATGGCTCAAATTTCCTATGAAGGTAAAGTTACAGGAAATGCCAAACCCATAGGTTCATCAAAAGGCGGAATTCATGACCGACAAACCACCTCCGGCGGTTACGATTCTAACCCCGCCATGACCGTTGAAGTTTACCTGTGCGATTCCCCCCAAGGTGCCAGCGCCCAAATGTACAAATGGTTTCAAAAATGCTTACCCGTTAGTGAGGGCGGTAACGGTGACTGGTCAAATAACCGTAAAAGTGGCTCAGTTGTTGTTTATGACCCCAACGGTCGGGAAATCCTCCGATGGAATTTAGAACGCGCTTGGCCGAAAAAATACTCCATTGCCGATGCGGACGTCACAGGTCAAGATCTAGCAGTAGAAACCTATGAACTGGTGGCTGAACGAATTAATAAAGTCAAATCCGTCAGTGGTGCCGCCGTTACTTATGGTGGTCGATGACATATAATCAACTACGAATTACGAATTACGAATTACGAGACAATTAGCTAACTCCTAATTTATTAATCCATTAACTCCTAATTCATTAATTCGTAATTGATAATTCGTAATTCGTAATTGACAACATACCCCCCGATAAATCGGCGGACATGAGCGACACTAAGTTAAAACAAAATCAATCTAACTATTGACCAGGAGGAATATTTAAAATGACAGCAGCAACTCAGAGAAGCCTAATGGAATACCTGACAGTTTCTCGCTTTTACTTAGAAATTAATAATAATACAAGGTTACTGATTTCCAAAGCTAGTGGACTTTCAATTACAATTGATCCGGCTTCTGAAGGTAAGCCCATCGGAACCCGTAAGGGCTTGGCTACGGATACACAAACCACCCCGGCTACCGTCAGTTATCAAAATATTACCCTGGAGTTTGTAACAGCAATTGACAACGATATTCTCTTGCAATGGTATGTGGATTCACACCCGCAAGCAATGGGAAAAGGCGGTCGGCAAACCATGGCTCGGCGTTATGAAGCTTCCCTGGTTTTCTACAAACAAGATGGTTCAGAAGGCGCCCGATGGAATATTAAAGATGCCATTCCCGCTAAATACAAAACTACTCAAGTCAAAGCTGACAGTGCCGATATTTTTAAAGAAACCATTGAGGTTGCCCACGCCGGGATGATTCGGGTTCCTGTTGGGGGAAGCAAGCTTTAAGAAGGTGTTGAGGGTTGGCGGGTAATGGGTAATGGGTAATGGGTAAAGATATTCTCTATTGCTATTACCTATTGCCCATTCCCTGTCTTTCTCCCATTGCCCATTGCCTATTCCCTGTCTTTCTCCCATTGCCTATTGCCTATTGCCTATTCCCTATTTGGTATGCAAATTAATCAAGACCAATTAAAACAAAATTTATCAGAGATTCTTACCATTGCTCGCTTTTATGTTGAGTTAAAACTAAATGGAAGTAGCGATCCTGTTGATGCTTATTTTATGGAATGCAAAGGGTTTAAATATACCCAAAGTTTAATAGAATTAGCTGAAGTTTTTCCCCAACCTTGGGGGAAAGCTAAACGGGGACGAGTCCTCAGAACAAAAATGCCGGGAAATGAAAAAGTTAATAATATTAATTTGCGTCGCGGTCTAAGTGCATCAACTACCCTATGGAAGTGGATTGAAAATGTGCAAGCAGGTCAATGGGCAACTCAAAGTTATGATGGTTCCTTAGTCATCTATCGCCAAAGTAGTGAAGAAGGTGCTCGGTTTAATTTTAAAGGTGCTTGGCCTGTTTCCTACACCGTTGCTGATAACATTGTTTCTGGTTCAGATCTCGCTTTTGAGGAACTAGAATTAGCAGTAGAAAGCTTTCAGCGAGTTCCTACCCTTCCTAAATCCTTGTCATGATCCAAACTGAATTTGAGTTTACCCTACCCAAAGGATACCTAGATGAACAAGGCGACTGTCACCGTCAAGGTGTAATGCGACTATCCCGGGCTATTGATGAAATTGTTCCCATGCGTGATCCTAGAGTTAAATCAAATCCAGCCTATGCTACTGTAATTATTCTCTCTCGTGTTATTACTCAGTTAGGCACTTTAGAAGAAATTTCACCCATGGTAATTGAAAATCTATTTGCCTCCGATTTAAGCTATTTACAAAAGTTTTATCGCTACATCAATGACTTAGAGGAAGACCAACCCGACTCTCCCACCCCATCCCCAGTTTATGATCAACCCTGAATTAACGATGTTTGATGGAAAACCAATCTCCAATCACCTTTAGTTTTTCCCTACCCGTCGGGTTACTAGACAACCAAGACAGACGACACCGGGACGGGGAAATGCGTCTAGCCACAGGTAAAGATGAATTGTACCAGACCGACCCCCGCAGCTTGGAAAATCCAGCCTATGGGACTCTGATCCTACTTTCACGGGTTATTGTCCAGTTAGGGGAATTATCCCCCGTCACCCCAGAAGATTTAGAAGCACTGTTTCTCACGGACTGGCAATATTTACAGGAAGTTTACAACGCCATTAACCCCCCAGAATCAACAATTTCTACCACGGGGGAGTTATAGGCTACCCCCAAGAGGAGTTATATCGGGAGGTAGCCTTTATTGCATTTCACTTTCACTGGTCACGGGAAGAAATTCTGAATTTAGATCATCGAGAACGACAACGTTGGGTTCAGGAAATTGCCTATTTAGTTAATACAGATTAATGTTATGGCAGGGAACAGGGAACAGGGAACAGGGAACAGGGAGGAAAAGACTTTCTCAAAAGTGCATCATTTCCGGTTCCAAATAAGCCGCATCAATCCATTGTTGCATGGCTGGAAGTGACCAAATCATTTCAACATAAGCTTGTTCAACTTCTCCTAACTTGACATCATAAGTAACAAATCGAGAAATAACCGGGGCAAACATCGCATCTGCAATCGTAAAATTTCCGAATAAAAATTCACCATGAGAGCCATATTTTTCTCGACATTCCCGCCAAATTGCCGTGATCCGATCAATATCATTTTGTACATCCGGTTTCATACCTTCTCTGGGGTAACGAGTCCGACAATTCATCGGCATTTGTTGCCTTAAATTGATAAATCCGGCGTGCATTTCATAACTTATACAACGCGCATAAGTCCTGGCTTCTAAGTTTTGCGGCCATAAATCATGAATAAAATTTTCAGCAATATATTCACAAATGGCTAAGGATTCCCAAACCGTTAAATCTCCATCTAATAATACCGGAACTTTCCCCGATGGAGAATAGCGCCGGATTTGTTTGTAGGTGTTGGGATTGCCTAAATCAATCAAAATTTCAGAAAAATTAATTCCGGCTTGCTTCAGAAGAAACCAAGGACGCAATGACCAAGAAGAATAATTTTTACTGCCAATCACCAGAGTTAACTGTCCCATAATCTGGTAAATAAAAGTTAGGGTAATTATTGTCGTTTCAACAGATACCGAATTTTCGGCGAACTGCACTGATAAATCCTAAATCCTATCATTCCTCATTCCTATGATCACCGTAGCACTGCCTAAAGGCGCTTTATTCATAGATACAATTCGACTTCTGCAAGCCGTTGGACTTGATTTTAGTGCTTTTTTAGATCCCAGCAATCGACAACTGCAAATTTATGATCCCACCCAAACGGCCAAGGCATTATTAGTGCGGGCGCAAGATGTCCCGGTTTATGTGGAATATGGTCAAGCCCAGTTAGGTATTGTTGGTTATGATGTCCTGCGAGAGAAAAAGCCTCAAGTAGCTTCACTGGTTGATCTCAAGTTTGGAAAATGCCGGATGTCGGTTGCGGTTAAACAATCAAGTCCCTATCAAATTCCGGTAGAATTACCACCCCATAGTCGGGTCGCTTCCAAATTTGTCCACTGTGCCAGCGAGTATTTTGAGAGTTTGGATTTACCTGTAGAAATTATACCTCTCTACGGCTCCGTTGAATTGGGGCCGATTACGGGAATGTCTGAAGCCATTGTGGATTTAGTCTCTACGGGTAAAACATTACAGCAAAATGGATTAACGGAAATTGAGGTGTTATTTGAAAGTACGGCCTACTTAATTGCCCATCCCTTAAGTTATCGTTTAAATACGGGCGGACTGAAAGATTTAATTACTCAAATCCAAGCACAATTGATTAATGGTTAAAGCATAATCTTTTTGGATTTAACTATCTAAAGATGATAGGGTTTAGTCGTTGTTTCTTGAGCATTTGCCCTCAGCATTTGCTCAAAAACCTGGGCTTCTACGGGACGACTAAACCAATATCCCTGTAAACAATCGCAACCATGATCTCGCAAAAATTCTTGTTCGGCTTTAGTTTCTACTCCTTCTGCAATCACTCTCATTTTAATTTAAACTTGCTATAGATCCTAATCTCTTTGATTCAAAGAATGATAACTTTCGCCTAAATCTTCATCTTCTAACTCAAAATTAGTATCCGAATAAAGTTCCAAGCGTTGAATATTTCGTTCCCGTAACTGATGTAAATTTCTGCTATTTCCGGGTAAACGATTGGCTGCTCGGCGTTGCGATTCAGAAGTAGCAGGTTTGCGAGTAAAAGTTTTCCAAGCCACTCGAATTCCCGTAAAAATACCGCCCGTGGTAGATTGCAATTTTCTTGCTTGCAGTCTAGCACTATCTAAGCCTTGATCGACTTGTTTAACCACTTGACCCACACTTTGTACCCCCTCGCTAACATCCTCAGTGAGTTCGGTAATTTCCAACCCCGTTAACCGAATTGATTCCAAAGTGGGAGGAAATTCCCGCGCCAGAGTATCTGCCAATTTTTCTACACTCCGAGCCGCCCTTGCAATAGCTTGCAAAGCAGGTAAAGCCACAATCACAACAGCAGTAAGGCTGACTGCAACAAAAAACAGTGACAGTCCAAGCCAAAATAAAGGTTCAGTCACTGGATTTCCATTAACAACAAAATATTTTCGTCCGTCACAATTAGTATAGCGATTTTCAGGGAAAATCCCCGATCCCTAGCGTTCTCCTGTGGTTTTTGAGGACTCAGAGATAGGTTTTTGGGCTTCAGGATTATAGAGGGTTTGTTGTTGTTGACTCGCTTCTAATCCAGCCGAAATCGCCTCTTTGAGACGAATCAAGGTTTCATCCCAATTGCGTAATGCAGATTCCGAAAGTCGATTAGCCTGCACTTGAACATTAGTAGATAGATCTTCTGCGAGTTCCGGTAAAGCCTCGGCCGATTTTTTAACTAACTGTCTGGTTTCTTTCCCCGAACGAGGAGCCACCAATAAACCGACTACCGTACCGACCACCGACCCCAAAACCAAACCCCCTAAAAACCGTCCTAAGCGTTGATTTGACATATTGAATCGCAGTACCAATTCCATCTATTTTAACAATTTTGTTCCTAGAGATTTGATTTTCTGGGTTTTCCTCCTTTTGGCCAGACCCTAACGGCCAAGGAAATTAACCCCAGAGCTTGTTCGAGTTGTTGTTGTTGTACCTGAAGTTGATGATATTTTTGTCGGAGTTTAGTAGTTCCCTGTTGTCCAGAATTAATAAACTTGGGGGCTTTCTCCAAAACAAAACGGGTGCGTTGTTCCATCAGGATTAACTTTTTTTCCAAACGATTAATTGTTAATGTCAACATCCAGATTTTTCTCGCTAAATATAAACACAGCAGAGAAATTAAAATATTAATGACAATAACGATAATAACCATTTTTCTAGGGATTATTGTTTAATATCCATCCGGCCCGATGGTGGTTTGATCACAGTTTGCATCGGATAAATTTGCCATTTTGGATCGGAATAAATTACATCCAGCTAATTGGGCATTTGTTAACTTGGCATTTTCCAAATTCGCATTACTCAAATCCGTATGTCTGAGGTCAGCTGACATTAGATTAGCACTCGATAAATCCGCCCCTTGTAAATTACAATAGCTTAAATTAGCACCCCTTAAATCAGCATGGCGAAGGTTGCATCGAAATAAGGTACTCCCTTGTAAATTCGATTCGGATAAATCCACTTGATAAAGTTGTGTATCCCCCAGTTGCGCCTCCTGAATTTGGGTTTTCTGTAAATTAGCGTAGCTGAGGTTGGAATAGGGTATATAAATCCGGTTTAAATTACTACCCGCCAAGCCAATTTCCTCCAGGTTGGCTTCAAATAGATCTGAATCACTTAAATCAATAGCGCCAAAGTCCCGTTTACCCTGACTGTATAAAGCGAGTAATTCCTCTGAACTAATTTTCTGCATTGTTTATCAAAAATGGGAGCAAAAAGACCCGCACCATAAGGAACTTTGGTGTCGGGAGGATGTCAACTATCAAGCCACGAAACCCAAACTACCTCAAAAATTGAGGCGGTTGGAAAAACAGGGAAAATATTTTTGCCTAACCTCTGTCTACTTTAAAACCTAGTCCGAAATAGCCATGCTGTGTTAACAATTTTTTTTGTTTCTATCGGAGGTTACAGGTCATGGCGTTAATAGATTCAGCGATTCGGGGGAAGGAGGGTAAAATTGAATCAGGGGAACACCAAGCCCGAAAAATCGTACACTAGAAAATTGTGTTCTCAAGCGATGGAGATAACGAAGGTTATCAGAAAAATGGGTTTAAAACCACGTCGTTTTACGACGGCTTTAATTGTAAACCTTTGTTGCAATATCAGCCAATTTTGTGCTGAAATATATAGCATGATAATTAAAAATATGGCGAAAAATCATTGTTTAGCTAAGTCTATTAATGACGCATCTTGGTATCAGTTTCGGATCTGGATTGAATATTTTGGTAAAGTATTTGAAAGAGTCACGGTGGCGGTAAATCCGCAATATACCAGCTCATATTGCTCTAGCTGTGGTGAAATTGTTAAGAAAACGCTATCTACTAGAACTCATGTTTGTAGGTGCGGTTGTGCAATGGATAGAGATGAAAATGCAGCTAGAAATATCCTTAGTCGAGGATTGAGTACCGTAGGGCTTATGGGAACTTTCATGCTAGACATGAGCAACGCTTTGGGAGAATCGACCTCTACTCGGGCTGGAGGAATCCTGTTCGAGCAAGTTGGCTCTGTGAACAAAGAATCCCCACGCCTTTAAGCACCGGGAGTGTCAATATGGCATCGTTGTTGTATATTCCCTAACTATTCCGATAACCATTAATGTGTTGACATTAATATTGCTGTGAGTGTAATGCAGTTAGAACAGTCTCAAAGTCAGTCAATTCCAATTATATTGGACAGTTTACCCGATCTACCGTTTGGTGAAAAAGGCCAGGTCGTGAGCCTGTCGAACGGATGTCCACGTCGCGCCCGCTTAGAAATTGATTTAATGTTACTGGCGATTGAAGCCTTGTATCTGGGGGGGGCAGAATATATGCTGGTCGTGATCTCAGAACTGGATTTACAAACGGTCATCCCCAATCGGGTAGAATTGTGGCGAATCCGCAGTACCAACCCGTTACGCCGATTTAGCCAGCGTCGGGCGCTGAGTCTGTTAGAAGCCAAAGCCCTAGTCGTGATTATCTCTAACCTGGGAAGACGGTTAACGGCCAGAATTCGGCAGTTACTCATGGATTATGAAGCCCTAACCCAAAAACAAATTCCGATTGAACGACATTTACAATTGTCCAACTACTTAACCCAATTTCGGGCGCATTTCCGCAGTCGGATGAATCCCCGGCGGGCGTTGGTGATGGCCTATAGTTCCGATGAAAAGTTAAACGAGTTAGGGATACGTTTGTTAGAGAAACTGCTTTTTTGTACAGGGACGGCTGGAATGCAGCGATTTTGGATTAGTTTGTTTGATGGAGAATTCTCATGACGATTGAACGTCAATACAGTTTACCGAACTGCAAACTAATTTTGCAGGGTTACAACACCGGAAGCGATGGTAAATCCGATGGACGGGCTAGTTTAAATGTTCTGATGAATGCAGAATGTCATTTTGTCGGCTATCCCCAGCCCATCACCGGAGGACGGGAGTTTTTTGAGAGTTTAGTTCGACAGGTTAGTCGCTATGTTCAAGGGTTCCTAAGTGGACTCAGAGCCCCGGAATCCTTCCGTCAGCAACCGGAGTTAGTTGAGTTACATTCAATTGCGGGAGAATTACATCAATTAACCGTTCATCACCCCCCCCAGGAAAAGTCTTCGGATGAAGTTTCCTTAGCTGCTGCGCCGCCAGTTCAGGTCAATTTGACCACGGTACAATTATTTGATTTGGTGGAAGCGGTGGATCAATTTTTGGCCGATAGCCAGACTTTACCCGAACTGTCTATCCAGTTACAACCCCTGTCTAAACGTTATCTCAAACCGGAACAGCCTATTGCTCAAAGGGCGGTTCCAGCAGCAATTGGGATATCGAGTCTAGCCTTAACCGCTTTGGCGTTGTTTGCTTTACCGATTCCCGATATTAAACGACCCGAAGACCCGAAACTGCAACCGCAAACCCAAAGCTCAACGGTTCCTACACCAACAGCCATTCCCCCCCAAGGGTCTTCTCCCCAAACAACCGTACCGCAATCTTTACCCCCTAATCTTTCCAGTCCTCCCCCGATTACCAATCCCCAAGAACTTAAGGATTTAAAAGCTCAATTAATTGAAAAGCTCACTCAAGCCTGGATACCGACAGCATCGGTAAAAACTCCCTTAATCTATCGGGTGAGCGTGGCCAAAGATGGGGCAATTGTGGGTTATAAGTCTTTGAACCCGGAACTAGGAACGGAAACGAAACAAACACCCCTACCGGATTTATTGTATAAACCTGTAGGAAGTCGTCAAACCAATGAGCCTTTGGCCGATTTTCAGGTGACGTTTAATCCTGATGGGAATTTAGAGGTGAGTAATTTAGCGGGTAACACCGAGGCGAATCCCCAAACTTCCCCCAAAACCCCCGCCTCCAATTAAGGAGACCGATTTATGACCCAATCTGCAAAGCCCCGCCCCAAACCTTCCCAGCCCTCCCCTCGCCGATTTCGAGGCTTCTTATTTTTTGGGACGATGGTGTTTAATCTCCTACTTTTGGGGGTGGGTTCCTCTATTGCTTGGTTGGTGGGAATGGCCGTGGCTCAGGTCTATCCGAATTCGAGTTCTGAGGTTCCGTTGACGCAGCAATTGCTCAATCAATTTCAGCATCAGGGTTCCCAGGGAATAGTCCCTCCGCCAATGGTTAGTCCTCCGGCTCCGCAACCGATTCCCGCACCCAGTCAACGGTTAACTGACCCCCAACGTCAACAACTGCGGATACAGTTACAGCAGTTACAGGGACAGTTAAATACCTTGATTGGACGGACGGCGGCCGTAGAAAGTCAATTGGGAGCCAGTCGTCCCACGGAACCCCTGGAGGAACGTTTACAAATTCTGGAACAGCAATTGGCTTCTGCACCCCCGATTTCAGGTTCAGGAAGTAATAAACCTGCTCCGCCACCTATTTCAGCCACGCCTGAACGTCGTCAAAGTTCTAATACCCTGGTGGTGACTTTTCCCAGTGATGTGTTGTTTGATGTGGGTAGTACAATTTTACGTCCCGGGGCTAACGTGATTTTAGATACGATTATTGCTGATATTAAAACCTATAAGGGTTCTGCTGTTAGGGTTATGGGTCATACGGATAATCAAGGCAGTTCTCAACAAAATTTAGATTTATCCTTTAGTCGCGCAGAAGCGGTGATGAAATATTTATCCGAGGCGATTGGTACAGAATACCACTGGGCCGCAATTGGATACGGGGCAAATCGTCCCGCAGTTAATAATAATTCTGCAAATAATCGACAACTAAACCATCGAATTGAAGTAGCCATTACCCCATAAATCAGTCATCAGTTATCAGTTATCAGTTATCAGTTTAAGAGTTATCAGTTTAAGAGTTAAGTAATTAACTAATAAAACCAAAACCCAAAACCCAAAACCCAAAACCCATTACCTGTTCCCTGTTCCCTGTTCCCTGAAATGAAAATCATTTTTTTTGGTACGCCTGAATTTGCCGTTCCGAGTTTAGAAAGATTATTGGCCGACCCTGAATTTGAAGTTTTGGCGGTGGTGACTCAACCGGATAAACGCCGAGGTCGGGGAAGTCAATTAACCCCTTCTCCGGTGAAAATGTTGGCTCAAACCCATGAATTATCGGTTTGGCAACCCAAGCGGGTGAAAAAAGATCAAAACACCTTAAAACTGTTGCGAGAGGCTCAGGCGGATGTTTTTGTGGTGGTGGCCTATGGACAAATTTTGTCCCAGGAAATTCTGGAGATGCCTCGGTTGGGATGTGTGAATGGTCATGGCTCCATTCTCCCCAAATATCGGGGTGCGGCTCCGATTCAATGGTGTTTATATCACGGGGAAACTGAAACAGGAATGACCTCGATGTTGATGGATGCGGGGATGGATACCGGGCCGATGTTGTTAAAAGTAGTGACACCCATTGGACTATTAGAAAATGCCACGGATTTAGGACAAAGGTTAGGCCAATTGGGGGCGAATTTATTAGTAGAAACTTTAATTAAATTAGACCGAGGAGAAATTGTAGCTATTCCTCAAGATAATACTTTGGCGACCTATGCTCCCTTAATTAAAGATGACGATTATGATTTAGACTGGAGTAAATCTGCGATCGCTTTACATAACCAAATTCGAGCTTTTCACTCTAACTGTATAACATCATTTCAAGAAAAACCCTTAAAAGTTTGTGCTACTGTTCCTTTAGCACCGGAATATCATCCTCAATTTCCCCCGGAATACCAAAATTTGTTACAACAATGGCCAAATTTATCTCAACTTTCAGGACAACCCGGAGAAGTAGTTGCCCTGATTAAGCGTTTTGGGCTAGTAATACAAACAGGTGAGGGATTATTATTACTCACCCAAGTCCAATTGGCGGGTAAACGGATGCAGTCCGCTTGGGATTTTGTAAATGGAACCCGTCTGGCGGTGGGGGAAATTTTAGGGTAGAATTGTTTTGGAGATTAAAATAATAGGGATTTGGGATGCTATTGTCATAACAGAAAAGGATTAGTCCGACTTTTCGCACTTAACCAACGCCTTTTCTTATTTTCTTTTGAGTATGATTAAAACAGAGCAGCAAAATTAACAACAACTACTCAGCAAATTATGGAGATGGTTGGTCAAGTCCCAGAAGAAAAATTTCAAATTATCCTAACAGGAGATATTGCCTATGTTCGTTTACCCGAACGATTGAGTATTTTAGAAGCGGTTTCTTTTAAAAGCACTTTTCAGAATGTTATTTCTCTTAGTCCTCCGCCTAAAAAAATTATTCTTGATTTTAGCCAAACTATATTTATTGATAGTAGTGGCATTGGGGCTCTGATTAGTAACCTGAAAACCACAAAAGCTAAGGGAATTGAGTTGGTTTTAAAATCCGTTGGTTCTCAGGTAATGGCGGTTTTTTCCCTGACGTCTCTTGACGAGGTATTAACCATTGAACCTCCTAGTGCGGACGATAAACTCAAGGATAAAACCAGAGGGGAACATAGTCTTCCCGTGACCCATCCTTCTGTGCGGTCTTGGCTGAAGCGATTAATTGATATAACGGGTGCTATTGTTGGTTTAAGTATTTCATCGGTATTAGCGGTTCCAATTATTATTGCGATTCGTTTAGATAGTCCGGGGCCAATTTTCTTTGGTCAGGTGCGTTGTGGTTGGATGGGAAAACGATTCCGTATTTGGAAGTTCCGGTCTATGTGTACCAATGCTGAAGCCTTAAAAGATAAAATTCCTAATCAAGCAAAAGGAGCGATTTTTAAGAATGATAATGACCCTAGAATTACAAAAGTAGGTCAGATTTTGCGGCGAACAAGTTTAGATGAGTTACCACAATTTTGGAATGTTTTAACCGGGGAAATGAGTTTAGTTGGAACCCGCCCACCGACACCTGATGAGGTAGAACGTTATGAAGTTCCTCAATGGCAACGATTAGATGTTAAACCAGGGATGACGGGGGAATGGCAGGTTAATGGTCGTTCTCAGGTTAAAAATTTTGAGGATATTATTCGTTTAGATTTAAAATATCAAGAAAATTGGAGTTTGATGTACGATATGAAGTTGATTGTTAAAACTATCATGGTTGTATTCAATAGAAATAGCGGTGCTATGTAGGGAACTGATGAGTAATGCAGCACTACTAGCACAATCAAATCTTCAGGTAAAAACCGCTTTAACCGCCTTAGAGGAGGTGTTATTTTGGTTTGACAAAATTGCCGCTGATTTTCTACCTGATGGTATTTTGCATCAGTGTCAAATTGCTTTGACGGAGGGATTTACTAACGCTGTCCGTCATGCTCATTGCGCTTTACCTGAAACAACACCCATTGAGTTAGAAATTAGGATATTTTCCCCCTGGATTGAAATAAAAATTTGGGACAGGGGGGAACCCTTTAACTTAGAAAAAGCCTTGGAGTCTGTACTTGAAATGCACACTGACCCCTTAGAGCATGAAGGAGGTAGAGGACTGATTTTTATGTCTAAATTAATGGATGAATTATATTATATACGATTAGAAGATCATCGCAATTGTTTAGTGATGAGAAAACAGATTTAATTACGAATTACGAATTACGAATTACGAATGGGATAAGATTTGTTTGGGTTATTGATTGTACCCGTAGCCTCCGCCACCGGGGGTTTCAATTACAAAAATATCGTTGATATTCATTTCTACTGTTGCGGTACTTTCTAAGTTTTCTACAGTGCCATTATCACGAATAATATAATTTTTACCTACTAACCCAGGTTGTCCACCATTTAATCCAAAGGGGGGAATAATTCGGTGTTCTGATAAAATTCCGGCGGTCATGGTTGCTAAGAATTTAACTTTTCTGATTATACCATTTCCGCCTTTGAATTTTCCTAAACCCCCACTATTTTCTCGGATACTAAATTCTTCTAATAATACTGGATAACGCCATTCTAATACTTCCGGGTCAGTTAAACGGGAGTTAGTCATGTGAGTATGTACCGCATCGGTTCCATGATAATTGATTCCCGCACCCGACCCGCCACAAATGGTCTCATAATATTGATAATTTTGATTTCCAAAGGTAAAGTTATTCATCGTTCCTTGGGATGCCGACATCACGTTTAAAGCCCCATATAAGGCATCAACAATAACTTGAGAGGTTTCCACATTTCCCGCAACTACAGCCGCCGGATAACCGGGGTTTAAAAAACAACCGTCAGGAATAATAATTTCTAAGGGTTTCAAACATCCCGCATTTAAGGGAATATTATCATCAACTAAGGTTCTAAATACATATAAAACCGCAGCTTTACAAATAGATTTTGGAGCATTAAAATTAGTAGGGAGTTGGGGAGAAGTTCCGGTAAAATCAATTTTAGCACTACGGTTATTTTTATTAATTTTAATATTAACTTTAATTATTCCCCCATTATCCATTTCATAACTAAATTCACCATCTGTTAATACATTAATGGCTCTACGCACCGATATTTCCGCATTATCCTGAACAAACTGCATATAGGTTTTAACAGTATTTAACCCATAATATTCAACCATTGTCAAAAGTTCTTGAACACCTTTTTCATTGGCTGCAATTTGAGCTTGTAAATCGGCAATATTGGTGGCTGGATTTCGGGCGGGATAGTTTCCAGATGTTAATAAATTCAGGAGTTCTGTTTCTAAAAAATCACCTTCTTTAACTAATTGAACATTATCAATTAAAATTCCTTCTTGTTCAATATTTGTACTATTCGGTGGCATTGAACCCGGTGTTATTCCCCCAATATCCGCTTGATGTCCCCGGGAAGCAACATAAAATAAAATAGCAGGATTTTCCTGATTATTTCCCCCCTTTATTAAGGGGTTCTCCTGATTATTTCCCCCCATTACTAAGGAGTTCTCCTGATTATTTCCCCCCATTACTAAGGAGTTCTCCTGTCTATTTCCCCCTATTACTAAGGGGGGGCTAGGGGGGGTAAAAACCGGAGTAATTACAGTAACATCTGGTAAATGTGTTCCCCCATTATAGGGATTATTTAATAAATAAACATCCCCAGGTTTAAGGGTTTCACCTTTTGCAGCAATTAAACTTTCAATACTGTCACCCATTGACCCCAAATGGACAGGAATATGGGGCGCATTTGCTACTAATTGACCGTTTTGATCAAAAATGGCACAGGAGAAATCAAGCCGCTCTTTAATATTAACAGAACTTGCGGTATTTTGCAAGGTAATTCCCATTTGTTCGGCAATAAATTGAAATAGATTTTTAAATATTTCTAATTTTACAGGGTCAGCTTTTAACCCCCCCTGTCCCCCCCTTAGCAATGGGGAGTGAGATGTTTTTTGTGCACTTCCTTTTCTGGGTAAAGGAGGGTGAGACGTTTGTTGATTTTCCTGGAAAGATAAAGACAAATTAGAAATTTCTTCCTCACCTTCCCCTCTTAACAAGGGGGGGGTTAACTTCAAGATTAAATAATTTTTTGCTGTTAATTCTGCTTGCCAACCGGGTTCAATAATATTCGTACCAATAGATTCTATAATCATAGCGGGGCCGTTGATAATATCTTCAGGTTGTAAATCATTTCTTGGGAAAATGGGGGTATTTTGCCATTGATTATTGGTATATATAGAAACCGTTGCGATAGGTTTTGGAGGTGTGGTTCGAGTTCGGGTTAATATGGGTTCTTCAGGAGTATCCATTTGTTGAATAATTTCAATATTAATTGATTCAACGATTAAGTTTTTTTTCAGTTTAATAAATCCGTAGCGGGTTTGATGTTGTTGTTCAAATTGTTGGGTTAAAGTCATTAACACGGAATTGTAATAATTAACCTCTCTTTCTCCCCCCTTACTAAGGGGGGTAGGGGGGGTCAAATTAACCGACAATATAGAATCTGTACCCTCATATTTAAGATTGAGTTTAAGAATTATTACTATTTTTGATTCTGGATGTTCTAATTCTGCTTTTGCTTCCGTTTCTAACTCTAAAAAGCTGGCTTCTAACTCAGAAATTAAATTTCCAGTTAATAGTTTTTCTATGGCTTTTTCTCGTAATATTCTCACATCGGCTAACCCCATCCCATAAGCCGATAAAACTCCAGCGTAGGGATGAATAAAGATCTGTTTAATTCCTAATGTATTGGCTATTAAACAAGCGTGTTGACCGCCTGCACCGCCAAAACAACAAAGGGTATAATTAGAAATATCATAACCCCGTTGTAGGGATATTTTTTTAATGGCATTTGCCATATTTTCAACCGCAATAGTAATAAATCCTGTGGCGACTTCTTCCGGTGTGCGGTTATCGACCGTTTGGGTTTGAATTTCTATTGCTAATTCCCTAAATTTTTGGCGAACAATTTCAGCATCTAAGGGCAAATCGCCGTTTTTTCCAAATACTTTCGGAAAGAATTGGGGCTGAATTTTCCCTAACATGACATTAGCATCCGTAACCGTTAACGGCCCGCTATTGCGATAACAAGCTGGCCCAGGATTTGCGCCTGCTGACTCTGGCCCAACCCGATATCTTGACCCGTCAAACCTTAAAATTGAACCTCCTCCCGCCGCGACGGTATGAATAGCCATCATCGGAGTTCGCATTCTCACCCCGGCGATTTCGGTTTCAAATTGTCGTTCATATTCGCCGTTAAAATGGGCGACGTCGGTGGATGTTCCGCCCATATCGAAAGTAATAATATTCTGAAATCCGGCTTTTAAACTGGTTTGAACTGCGCCAACAATTCCTCCGGCTGGCCCTGATAATATACTATCTTTTCCTTGGAATTTTTGGGCATTGGTTAAGCCACCATTAGATTGCATAAACATTAATTTTATGGGGTTTAACCCCCCCTTGCCCCCCCTTGCTAATGGGGGGATAGAGTTATCATTTTTTTCAATAGTTTCTAATTTTTCAATAGTTTCTAACTCTAATTCTTCTTTTATTCCTCCCCCCCTTACCAGGGGGGGGACTGAGGGGGGGTGACAATTTAATTGAGACGCAACTTGATTAATATAACGTTTTAAAATTGGAGATAAATAAGCATCAATAACGGTGGTATCGCCTCGGCTGACTAATTTCATTAACGGACTAACTTGATGGGAAACGGAAATTTGAGTAAAGCCGATTTCTTGGGCTAAGGCGGCGATTTGTTGTTCGTGTTGGGGATAGCGATAACCGTGCATTAAAACAATGGCACAGCTTCTAATTCCGGTTTGATAAACTTGTTGTAATTGAGGTTTTAATATTGCTAAATTAACGGGGTTTAATTCTTCTCCTTGGGCAGTATAACGTTCTTCAACTTCTATGACTTTTTCATAGAGCATTTCGGGTAAAATAATCTGACGGGCGAAGATATCGGGGCGATTTTGATAGCCAATTCTTAACGCATCTTTGAAGCCTTTGGTTATAATTAATAAAGTGCAATCGCCTTTTCGTTCTAATAAGGCATTGGTGGCAACGGTGGTTCCCATTTTCACTTCAGAAATTAATTCACTGGGAATCAGTTGATGGGGGGATAATTCTAATATTTCTCGGATGCCTTGAATCACTGCATCGGAATAACGTTCGGGATTTTCTGATAATAATTTATGGGTGATTAATGTGCCATCGGGTTTGCGGGCAACAATATCGGTGAATGTGCCTCCTCGGTCAATCCAAAATTGATAGGTTTTAGCGTTGGGTTGGGGTGTGGAAATCATAATCAACTTTTCTCTTGTCACCAGTTTGCCACTATTCTATGACAAATTAAGGTTAGTTTCAAATCAATAATAAAGGAATCAACCCATGAATACCAACAAAAATAACGGTCTGTCTACTCGTACTAAGATTTGGATGGGAGTGGGAGCTTATATTTTAACTACCGGATTGGGCACCGTGGCGAATGCTGCTACACCTCAATCCCCATCTAATTCTATTCAAGAAATTGCCTCTGGAATTTCAACTTCTGGGGATACTTTCACCTCGTCTGAGATGTTACAAGCGTCTACTGACGGCTACACAGATGGTACAACAGATGATGATAAAGGAGATGAAAGTGGTGAAGGTGGTGAAGGTGGAGAAGGCTAAAATCCGATGATTTTTTGTATCGCAGATGTTCTCACACCCGAAGAATTAGAAACAACTTTGACGCTACTGCAACAAGCTGAGTTTATAGATGGTAAAACAACTGCTGGTCGGTACGTCAAATCAGTTAAAAATAATCAACAAATCAAAACCGATACCGAGATTACTTCTGAACTGAGAAATATTGTTCTCGAAGCTTTAAAACGTAACGAACTGTTTCAAGTAGCGGCACGTCCTAAAATAATCCGCCCGATTATTTTCAGTCGTTATGATGTGGGAATGTATTATGGTTCCCATTTTGATAATGCGATTATGGGGGATGAATCTATCTCTCGAACTGATGTTTCATTAACTCTATTTCTCTCTGACCCTAACACCTATCAAGGGGGAGAATTAGTGATTGAAACTTCACTAGGGGAACAGAGTTTTAAGTTAGATGCAGGTTCGGCAATTGTTTATCCGTCTTCGACTTTGCACCGCGTGGAAACGGTGACTGAAGGGACTCGGTGGGCGGCGGTTACTTGGATTCAAAGTTTAATTCGTGACCCATCTCAACGAGAAATATTGTTTGATTTAGATACCGCCCGGAGAAGTATTTTTCAACAATATGGCAAAACTATAGAATTTGACTTGATTGCCAAAAGTCATGCAAATTTATTGCGAAAATGGGCCGATATTTAACCCAAACTCAATTAAAACGTAGGGACGTTTTATCAAACGTCTCTACACATCAGGGCTTGATTCTCAAATTATCGCATATTTTCGATTATAGATAGGGTTGCCATATTATGATTCTTGAGCTAATATTCAATTTTGATAGCGTCATATTCTTGTTCAGTTAATACAAATTCTGGGTCTGTTATTTTTACTTCTTCATAAGTTAGTTCGTAAAGTTTGTAAACTAAATTATCTATTTTTTGTTCTAATTCTGATACATCTGCCTTAACATCTTTTTTCTTTTTTTTCAATATCTCATCTACTAATTTTATTACTGGTTGTTGATAATTACCAAAGTTTTTTGGAATAGGAAAAGTAGCTAACTCATTAACTTTAAATTGAGGAAATATCCCTCTTTGTAGTTTACCAAACTTATGAGCAAACCAATAAGATATTAATTTACTGTTGAAAATTCCTAAAATTAACATCGGATTTTCTTGAAGATTAATAATATTCATTGAGTTTCTATCATTTAAAATAATTTCTTGAGTAAAACAAGCATTGATAGAATAGGGTAAAGGGGAAGGTATTTGTCTGACTAAAATTCGAGGAGTCGAAAATAAAGAAAAATCTTTTCTTGGAGAAGCTAAGTTATCACCATATTTTAAATATTCGCCACTCCAGCCTAAATAATAACGACAAACATCTTTACCATCTAAATATTTAATATAATCATCATTGATTTTAGTGGTACTATGATAAACTCTATTTTCTTTGATTTCTTCTGTTTGTGGAGGGTTCCCTTTTCCTCTTTCATAAGCTTGTAAACCTGCTTTAACATCAGCAATTGTTTTTATTTGAATTGATTGTAATTCAATTTTTTCTAATAAACTAAGTGATTCAGTATTCTTAAAAGCTTCAATATTAATAATATAATCTTTTTGCTGTAAAAAATAATTAGTTTTTGTTTCAAAAATAGAATAAAAATTATCTGTATATTCAAATAATTCAATAGATTTATTTTGTTGAGATTTTTCAAACAGTATAATTGAACTATCTACATCAGCACTTTCAAAAACCTTAGCATAAAAGTTGACTATTTTTAGATGAGAATTATCTAAAATAAATTTTCTTAAGTTTTTATTACTACTAATAGTTAGCCAGTTATTCGGTGTTATATAATCAAGTAAACCTTTATTTTTCAAAAGATTGTACCCTTTCTCAATAAACAAAGGATATAAATTAAGTTGATATTCTGTGACTTGATAGTGCTTTGGATAATATTCTTTATCAGCTTGAGTTATCCCTTTACTTTTGCTATCTCTAGCGAATACATAAGGAGGATTTCCAATCACAATATCAAAACCCATAGAAGAATTTTGTTGTATCTCTATTTCTAAAAGTTGTTGTTTAATAATTACAATTTGACTTTGAACAATATTAGCCTGTAAATGACATAAATGAATATTAATATTATGTTGACTTAAATGTAAATTAATAGCATCAATTTGAGCATTTAAAGCATTAATTTGTTTATTAGTAGTGGCTACTTCTGGACTATCTTTATCTCCTGCAAATAAATAGGGATTCATCACCTCTGGAAAATCCAATTTCCAATCAAAGAAATGAAGCGGTAACTCTGGTTTAGTTTTCAGTTTATTTAATTGAGTAATAGTATTTTTCCAGCCAATAGTTTGTAAATATATTTCAGTTTGCTTAGTTAATGTTTTACCTGTGCTAGTCGGTTTAGTTTCCATACCTTTACTTTTAACCATTAACTCCAGTTGGCTTATCAGCAAATCAATTTTCAGATTGCGGATATCAGCAGCTAATTTTTTCTTATCACTATCAGGACTAAAAAACTCTTTTTGTTCTTGACTTATTTGTTTTAATATTTCTTCAGGCTTGAAAACATCAACAAAAATATTTCCTTGTTTACTACCTTTCATTTCCCAATCAATATCAATAATATCATCCCCCAACTTACTCACCAAACTATTACCCACCACAATCTTATAATCCAGATTAGGTAAAGCTTTCGGTTCAGGTTCATCTACAATTAAACTCAGCCAGAAACGCAGTCTAGCAATATCCACCGCCCCCCGTTCAATATCTACACCATAAATACTATTTTGAATAATATTTAGTTTCACACCCGAAGCATTAAAATTAGTTGTGTTGCCAAATTCAAAAATATGCAGTGTTTGTTTAGCCGTAAATATTTCGTGCAATAAACCCATCGGAAAAGCCCCCGAACCAATCGCCGGATCACAAATTTTCACCCTATCTAAAGCGTTATTAAATTCAGCAGAATACTGTTTTATTAACTTCTGATCCTGATCATCTAAATTCTTTTTAAGCAACTTCTCAATTAATATCCGGTCTATTTGTTTATTGTTACTAAATTTATCAAAACCAACATCATTAATAATATCATAACCCTGATTTTCAAACCAAGTAGTTAAGTATTCAATCAAACTTTCCTGACACATATAATGCACAATCTCTTTAGGCGTATAATAGGCACCTTTATCTTTATTATCTTCTAGTAAATTCTCAAAAATATGTCCCAACATTTCAGGATCAACCGCGACAGTATGATCATTTGGATCATCTTCATAAATGGTAAAATTGTATTGATCAAAAAAGTTAAAAAGATTTTTAAATAAGTTAGTATCAAAAATTAAGTTACGATGATTCTTGTTTTCTTCTTCAAATAAACCACCATTCAAAAAAGGGATTCTACAAGGTTTACCTGCTACCAATTCAATTAAATCATCCGGGCGTTTGGTGTTGAGGGTATCAAAAAATAAAACCGATAAAAAATCCTGATAAAAAAGTTCTGGATGGGCAAAACTTTCAAACTGATTAGTTAAAAAGTTATGATCACCTTTTCCCCAACTTTCATTTTTAGGAACACCCAACCAGCCTTTTTTCTGGATGAAATATAAAAACACAATCCGCCCCAATAATTTCTTATTAAAATCACGGATAGCTTTTTCATCACCATTAAAAATAGTTTGGTAAATACCAGGTTCTGAAACCATATATTGACAAAAAATATCATAATGTTTTTTATATTCATCAAAAAACGTCTTAGAAAGTTTCTCGACTGAGAAAGATTCTTTCACATCATCTAAAGTGACTTTACTCCCTTTTTTAATAATACGTTCAAACCGTTCAACAGCCGTTCTTATACTTTCACCTTCGCCTAATAAATAGGTGTAGCGTTTAGGTTCAGTTTTGATTTTTATAGATTCCCCTTCTGCATCATAACCCGTTAATTCGGAAACATAACTAAAACGCCAATTTGCACTTTCTGGACGATGATAAGCAATAAAAGCAGCATCAATATTTTGCCAATATTTACGCAATAAATTTATTAATCCTACCCGATTACGTTCTAAGATAATATCCGGTGCCAGCGTTACTTCATACACCCCAATCTGTCGTTCAATGCCATTTTCATCTAATATAATATAGCCCAATTTTTGCACCTGAGAAGCTACATTAATATCAATACCAGTAAGAGTTTCGGGAGTTGAGAATAACTGAGCATTAGCAAAGGTTTCGCCTAGAAATTGTTTCCATTTGGCTTGATTGTAACGTTGATTGAATATATCTTGAATTTGTGGTTGTGTCATAATTTTTTTAAGGTAATTTTGATTAAAGTGTTTTCTTCGCTATTTGTGAAAAACTTTGTTGACATATAGCAATCCTATTTGAGTTGTGTTCAAAAGTCCTAGGCAAAAGGGAACACCGGAACAGCCCCCCCAAACCCTTCGTGCACGGGGGGCTAGGGGGGGGAGGGAACAGGGTAATACTTCTGGCTGTTTCATGTCAGTATTAAAATATTACCACCTATTTAGGATTGCTATAGTTTTCAATCTTGCCCTAAATTCTGCTTAGATTCATGCTCAAACCAATTAATTAACTGTTTAATTGTTAAATCTTGAATGGGAATATTTTCGGCTTGAGATACCTGTTTTAAAGGCTTTAATGAAGAAATCACTAATTGACTAAAAAAATTATGAAAATTACTATCTAATTCTAATTTTTCTTTAAAACTATCATCATTTTTAACCCAGGATTGAACTTGTTCTGGTTTAATATTTTCAATTTTTATATCTTCATTTTTAGCAATTTCCTTCAAACACCGTAACGCATAAATCGCTAACCGCGTTGAAAACTTCTCCTTAGAAGATAATAACGCTGCATCCACTTGAATTGCCTCGTCCTCAGTTAAAAAATCCATAGTTTTACTTAATTATTTATATAGACCAGTCACGGTAGCACCATTAGGACAAAGATTGATGCAGAAAACCAGATGATGAAGCCTTTTCTTCCGGTGTTTCCTCCCCCCCTAGCCCCCCGTGCACGGGGGGTTAGGGGGGGGCTGTTCCCTATTCCCTCCTATTATTAAATAGCCACAACGATGTTCACCATTAACAATCCAATGGGTTCTTTCTACTGTACAATCTTCTAAGATTTCCCCAAACATTTCTAACTCATGACCGCAAACACTGGGAAAAGATTCCGCCACATTAGAAATAGCACAATGATGTTCAGTTAATATATAACGTTCATGATTATTAGTATCCAATGGTTCCGACTCCAGTAAATACCATTCGGCCATATAGCCTTCAGTTTTCCTTAATTCCACTAATTTTTCCACCCGTTCTTTTAACGAACCCTTGCCAACTTTTTCCCGATATTCTATGGCTTTTCGTTGCCATTGTTTGTGTAAAATTTGACTCACCTGTTCATGTCCGACGGTTTGCGTTAAAGTATCCAGAAAGGAAATCGCAAACTCATCATAACGGTTAGGAAAATGTTCCCGTCCTTGAGTTGTGAGTTCATAAACGTGCTGAGGGCGTCCCATCCCCACCTGCACCGAGTTGTAGGCAATTAAACCCTCCATTTCCAAATCTTTGAGATGGCGACGAATTGCTTGGGGACTGATATCAAGGGTTTCTGCTAACTCCTGGGCCGTCGCCTGTGCTTGTTTCAGGAGGAGTTGCAGAATATCGTGTTTTGTGGACTGGTGTTGAGTGGTGGCCATCTTCTTAACAAAAATTAATGAATTTGGACTTTGACAATACACTTATTGTTAATGTAGCCTAAAATAGACTTAAGTAACAAATCTGTTGCTTAAGTCTACAGCCTACCACCCGTCTGTCATCCGTTGAGAACCATCGAAAACTAAATTTAACCTTATGAGTGCTTCCGTTAAAACCCTGGTCAACCAACCGTACAAATACGGCTTTGTCACCGATATTGAGTCAGACACCATACCCCGTGGACTCAGTGAGGATGTTGTCCGCCTGATTTCAGCTAAAAAAAACGAGCCAGAATTCATGCTCAACTTCCGTTTACGAGCCTATAAGCAATGGCTAAAAATGGCAGAACCCACCTGGCCTCATGTCAACTATCCGGCCATTGATTATCAATCTATTATCTACTATTCCGCGCCCAAAGTTGAACAGAAAAAAACCAGTTTAGACGAAGTTGACCCGACTTTATTAGAAACCTTTGCAAAATTAGGCATTCCTTTAAACGAACAAAAGCGCCTGTCTAATGTAGCCGTTGATGCGGTTTTTGATAGTGTTTCAATTGCCACCACCTTTAAAGAAAAATTAGCTGAAGATGGGGTAATTTTTTGTTCAATTTCTGAAGCAGTTAAAGAACATCCTGAACTGATTGAAAAATATTTAGGTAGTGTGGTTCCCGTTGCCGATAATTTCTTCGCCGCCTTAAATTCTGCCGTGTTTAGTGATGGGTCATTTGTTTATATTCCGAAAGGGGTACAATGTCCGATGGATTTGTCTACCTATTTTCGGATTAATAATGGAGATTCTGGACAGTTTGAACGCACCTTAATTGTAGCAGAAGCAGGCAGTTCTGTCACCTATTTAGAAGGTTGTACCGCCCCGATGTTTGACACGAATCAACTGCATGCGGCTGTGGTAGAATTGGTAACTTTAGATAATGCGGAAATCAAATATTCAACGGTGCAAAATTGGTACGCCGGAGATGAAGAAGGCAAGGGCGGAATTTACAACTTTGTCACCAAACGAGGATTATGTAAAGGAGTCAATTCTAAGATTTCTTGGACACAGGTAGAAACCGGGTCTGCTATTACTTGGAAATATCCCAGTTGTCTATTAGTTGGGGATAATTCCGTAGGAGAATTTTATTCTGTTGCGCTGACTAATAATAAACAACAAGCAGACACGGGAACCAAAATGATTCATATTGGTAAAAATACCCGCAGCACGATTATTTCTAAAGGAATTTCTGCCGGGAAATCCTCCAATAGTTATCGCGGTTTAGTTAAAATGGGGCCGAAAGCGGCTGGGGCGAGAAATTATTCCCAGTGTGATTCTATGTTAATTGGAGATAGGGCCCAAGCTAATACTTTTCCCTATATTCAAGTGGAAAATAATAGTGCCAAAGTTGAACACGAAGCCTCTACTTCTAAAATAGGAGAAGACCAACTTTTCTATTTTTCTCAACGGGGCATTTCTGCTGAAGATGCTATATCAATGATGATTAGCGGTTTCTGTAAAGATGTGTTCAGTAAATTACCGATGGAATTTGCCGTCGAAGCTGATAAATTATTGAGCTTAAAATTAGAAGGAACCGTGGGTTAATCAGTCATCAGTCATCAGTTATCAGTGAAATAAATAAAACCTAGACTTCGTAAACATCAGAACTTGTAATCATGATTAAAGAGAACAGCGAAGTGATTCTATCCGTTAAAAATTTAACGGCTAATATTGAAGATAAGGAAATCCTTAAAGGCTTTAATTTAGAAGTCAAAGCCGGAGAAATCCATGCTATTATGGGTTTAAATGGTTCGGGAAAAAGCACTTTTTCTAAAGTCTTAAGCGGACATCCCAGCTACCAAGTCACCGGAGGAGAAATTACCTTTCTGGGTCAAAATTTATTAGAATTAGCACCAGAAGAACGCGCCTTAGCTGGTATTTTCTTAGCGTTTCAATATCCAATTGAAATTCCGGGCGTGAGTAATTTAGACTTTTTGAGAGTTGCCTATAATGCCCATCAAAAACATAAAGGGTTAGAAGAATTAGATGCCTTTGATTTTGATGAATTAGTCCGAGAAAAAATAGATATTGTGAAAATGCGGGATGAATTTTTAGAACGCAGTGTTAATGAAGGTTTTTCTGGAGGTGAGAAAAAACGCAATGAAATTTTACAAATGGCGTTATTAGAACCAAAATTAGCGATTTTAGATGAAACAGATTCTGGTTTAGATATTGATGCGTTGCGAATTGTCGCCAGTGGAGTCAATCAATTAGCCAATGAAAATAACGCTCTATTATTGATTACCCATTATCAACGGTTATTAGATTATATTGTACCGGATTTTGTTCATGTTGTATCGGATGGACGAATTATTAAAACAGGCACAAAAGAACTGGCTTTAGAATTGGAAGAACAGGGTTATGATGATGTTGTTTCTGCGTCCATGGTGGGGGTTTAATGAATAATATTACCATCACAGAAACACAGGAAGTGTCCTATTTAAACCATCTGTTAGAACAAATTCAAGGAGGACTTTCTGAGCCTTCGCTTCCCTCTCAAATTTCCGTTCAATTGCAACAGATTCGAGATCATGCTTTAACTTGGATTAAGGAATTAGAAATCCCAACAAAACGGGATGAAGAATGGCGGTTTACCGATTTATCTCCTTTATTAGCCAATCGTTTTAAAATGGCTAATTTTGTTCAGTTAGAAAATCAAGCGATCGCTTCTTTAATTCTACCCGAATCTGAACATAAACGGATAGTATTTGTTAATGGAATTTATGCCCCCCATCTCTCTGATATTACAGAAATTCCCGATGGTATTTTTATTGGGAATTTAGCAGAACTTCCCGAACAATTTAGAGATCGTCTTCCTGACTATCTCAGTCAACAACAGGGAAATCAAGACGTTTTTGCCACCCTCAATTCCACCGGATTAAAGGATGCGGCTGTCCTTTGGGTTGACAAAAATAAAATTCTTGAAGACCCGATTCATTTATTATTTATTGGCCTACCGGATAATACTCCGGTGGTCAATCAACCCCGTGCGCTAATTGTAGCAGAAACTGGCAGTTCAATAACCTTTATTGAACATTATGCCACGGCGGACATTTTTGGATGTTCTGATCAGGTAAAAGTTCAACCCTATTTTACCAATGCGGTAACAGAAATCTACCTAGAAGAAAACGCTCAAGTCAATCATACCAGGCTACAACGGGGATCTGGATCTGCATTTCATATTGGTAAAAACGCGGTTTTTCAAGCTCGAAATAGTCGCTATACTTGCCATGCAATTAGTTTAGGATCTAAACTATCTCGCCATAATTTAGAGGTTTATCAACGGGGAGAAGGGACGGAAACAACCCTGAATGGATTAACCTTAATTGGAAGTGAACAGTTAGCTGATACCCACAGTTCTATGATGCTGAATCATCAACATGGTACATTTAATCAAGTTCATAAATGTATTATTGACGACAAGGCACATGGAATTTTTAATGGTAAAGTATTTGTACCACAAACGGCACAGTTTACTAATGCTAATCAACTGAGTCGGAATTTATTGCTATCTTCAAAAGGAAGAATAGACACTAAACCCCAGTTAGAAATTGTGGCGGATAATGTTAAATGTTCTCACGGTGCTACCGTCAGTCAATTAGAAGCAGATGAAGTCTTCTATTTGCGGAGTCGGGGGTTAAGTGAACAGATGAGTCGTCACCTCTTAATTGATGCTTTTGCAGCAGAAATTTTAGGCAAATTACCATCAGAAACATTAACCCAAGTTTTATCCCGTTGCGTTTCCTGTCGCACTGACTTCAGTTAACCGTTGTTGGGTTTTAACCCACTCTTTTTAGGGTACAAGCCCAACAACGAAAGGATTTATTAATTTGATTAAAGGATATTCAAAATTATGTTAACTCAAGAAAAAACCCTGGCTGAAATTGTTCGTCAAGATTTCCCTATTTTGCATCAGGAAGTCAACGGTCATCCTTTAGTCTATTTAGATAATGCGGCAACTTCTCAGAAACCCTTAGCGGTCTTAAATGCCCTGCAAGACTATTATCAAAATTATAATTCTAATGTGCATCGAGGGGTTCATGCGTTAAGTGCAAAAGCGACGGATACCTACGAAGCCGCCCGGTTGAAAGTTGCCCAATTTATTAAGGCTAAATCCTATAAAGAAATTGTTTATACCCGCAATGCCAGTGAAGCTATTAATATTGTAGCCTATTCTTGGGGATTAAATACCTTAAAAACCGGAGATGAAATTATTCTCAGTGTTATGGAACATCATAGTAATTTAGTTCCTTGGCAAATGGTCGCAAAAAAAACCGGAGCGGTGATTAAATTTGTCGAGTTAACAGAAACTCAAGAATTTGATTTAGAACAATTTAAAACCCTAATTTCTGACAAGACTAAATTAGTTTCGGTTGTTCATATTTCTAATACATTAGGTTGTATTAATCCCATTGAAGAAATTACTCAAATTGCCCATCAATACGGCGCAAAAGTATTAATAGATGCTTGCCAAAGTGCGCCCCATACTGCCTTAGATGTGCAGAAAATTGATTGTGATTGGTTAGTGGCATCGGGTCATAAAATGTGCGCTCCTACGGGTATCGGCTTTTTATATGGCAAATTAGAGGTATTAGAAGCCATGCCACCGTTTTTTGGGGGAGGAGAAATGATTGATGAAGTGTTTTTAGATCATTTCACGGTGGGAGCATTACCCCATAAATTTGAAGCGGGAACTCCGGCGATTGGAGAAGCAATTGCTTTGGGTGCGGCTATTGATTATTTAACATTAATTGGTATGGATAAAATAGAAGATTATGAGCATGAATTAACCGCCTATTTATTTGAAAGATTGCGAGAAATTCCCGAATTAAAACTTTATGGCCCCCAACCCAATGCTAAGGGAGAAGGGAGAGCCGCCTTAGCTTCTTTTAGCGTGGATGGGATTCATGCCAATGATTTATCAACTATGTTAGATGATGGGGGGGTTGCTATTCGTTCAGGACATCATTGTACCCAACCCTTACATCGTTATTTAGGCTTAAATTCTAGCGCCAGAGCGAGTTTGTATTTCTACAATACTAAACAAGAAATTGATGTTTTTATTGTAGCATTAAAAGATGCGATCGCATTTTTTAAAGAAATAATGGGTTAATACATAATTTAAGAGGGAATGGGGAATATTGAATCTATTTTAATCAACAACCCCAGCCCGAAAAACTCGCCCAATTACATTTTCAATCGGAGGGTCACTCACGGTTAAATCTAGTATATTGAATTCCGCTAATATTTTAGCGACCGTTGTAGTTAAGGTATCCCGCTTGACTAATAAGCGCACAACTTGACCCTCCATAGATTCAATTTCTGCATAGGTTAATAATTTCTGACGACAACTTTCTAATACTTCAGGAGAAGAATGTTCTAATTCAATTTTAACTTCTCTATAGGGAGAAAATTGTTCTAATAACCCCTCTAAACTACCATCATAAATTAACTGTCCTTGATGAATTAAAATCACCCGTTTACACAATGCTGTAATATCAGCCATATAGTGACTGGTTAACAAAATTGTAGCTTGATAACGACGATTATATTCAGCTAAAAATTCCCGAACACTGACTTGAGCATTAACATCTAATCCCAAGGTAGGTTCATCTAAAAATAAGACTTGAGGACGATGTAATAAAGCCGCCATTAATTCCACCTTCATGCGTTCCCCTAAAGACAGTTTTCGTACGGGTTGTTTTAACTTTCCTTCTAGGGATAACATCTCGGTTAATTCCCCTACCCGTTGACGATATTCACTATCAGAAATTCCATAAACTGCGGCATTAATTCTCAAAGAATCTAAGGCGGGTAAATCCCAGATTAACTGTTGTTTTTGCCCCATAACCAGGGTAATTTGTTGTAAAAACTTAGATTGACGTTTAAAAGGATTATGATGGGCAACTTCCACAAATCCGCTAGAGGGATAAATTAACCCCGTTAACATTTTTAATGTTGTGGTTTTTCCGGCTCCATTAGCTCCTAAAAATCCAACTACTTCCCCCGATTCAATTTTAAAAGAAACTTCTTTAACAGCTTGTATATTCTGATAGGTTCGTTGGAAAAAATGGCGAATGGTTCCTTTAAATCCGGGTTCTTTGATGGCGACGGGATAAACTTTACCTAGTTGTTCAGCAATAATAATTGACATAATGGGGAACAGGGAATAGGGAATAGGGAATAGAAATTAGTTTTCCAGTTTTTTGATTATAGCAATCCTAAATCTGACATTTACTAACTCCAAACTATCTTTTATTATATCCTTTCTGTTCCCTGTTCCCTGTTCCCTATTCCCTATTCCCTACTATAAATTCTAGGGTGCATCAACGTTCATTTAACGCACCCTAGAAACAATGATCACTATCAATTAATTAAATACATTTTCCGAACTTGAGGATGCGGTATCAGTTCCGCCTTTAACTCTAGCTTTGGCTTTAGTTGCGCTGCGTTTTAGAGCTTGTAAACGAGCTTCATAACGGGATTTTTGGCGTTTTTTAGGGGTTTGATCCACTAAGGTTTTTAAGGCACTTCCTAGACTTTTGTAGGCGTTGGGTAGGGTATAACCGAAACGGGTGGCCAGAGAAATCGCTTTTTCATCGGCGTCTAAGGATTCCTGTAATGTGCGTTCTCCGTTATTTTTTTGATAGAGACGATAACCGGAAACGCCACATAATGCCAGGGCTAATAATAGCAGGAGTCCGTCCTGTACCCAGAGTTCTCCGACCGCTCCCCCTAAACCAATGGCAAGGGCGGCCATTTCCCAACCATCTCTGGGAATTGTATCATTTTGAATGCGGGCGACTTCATGCCAAAATAGGAGGTTGCGCTGATCCATTGCCAACTGTTCCCAACGAACCAAGTCAATTTGAATTTCGACTTGATCTTTGCCAATTTCTTCGCAACGGACGAGGGGCGGGTTGACTTCGACGGTTTTTTCCACCGTCACCCAACTCTGCAACTCAGGAGGAAGTAAGCCTTTTAATCGCCGGAGTTCGCTCATTTCGGCTCTGGCAGTGGAGGTTGCATAGGATGTCATAGTTCCGGCTCAATGAAGTTTCTAACCAAAAACAGGGTTTCTTCATATTTTAATGTATTCTAATCCGTTTGCAACAACCGTAAACCTAAAATCAGCAAACTTGATAGTGTTGAGAATCAAATTCCTAAAAATTCTCGGACATTTTGTAAGTAAGTATCGGGATCTTCTAACATGGGAAAATGAGCCGTATCTTTGAGAATTGCTAACTGAACATTAGGGTTTAAAGTGGCGGCTTGTCTTCCCATTTCTGCGGGAATAATTTGGTCGTATTCTCCAGCGACTAATAGGGTGGGAACGGTTAATTTTTTAAATTCTGCGGGGAGCCATTCCGTTGCTGCTTTTGAAACGGAGGTTAATACGGTTCCATAGGCGGCATCAAAATCCGCTAAGAGAAAATCTTCTAAAAAGGCTTGACTCAAATTGCGAGGAATTGGACGATACAGAAACCGAGCCATAAACATTTTATCCATCCCGGGAATTAAGGTTAACCATTTAGGGCGAAACATGACAACATAACGACTAAATTTGTGAAAGGTATTGAAGGTTTTTTCGTCATATTCAAAGATGCCACTACAGGTTAAAATCGCTCGTTCGACTCGTTGGGGGTATTTATTTAAAAATAACATAGCAATGGAACCCCCCATGGAGTGAGCATTGATATAAACTTTGTCTAAATTTAACTGGTCTAATAAAGTGACTAAATCTTCAGCATATTCAATTAATTCATAACGTTCTGATGGTGATTTATCCGTGACCTCTGGGGAGGAATTTGACCGTCCAAACCCGCGTAAATCATAAATTAAACAATCAAATTCCTGGGATAATGCCTGGGCGGTGCTTTCCCAATAGCGTCCCGAACCTCCCCAACCATGAATAAAAACCATTACAGGTTTGCTTCCGGGTGTGGAGTTGGCTGTTGTCACCCACTCACAATAATGATCGACTCCATTAACAGAAATTACGGTTTTATTTGGATTTGTGGCTACAGTCATTTTTCTAAATATTGAATGAGTTTCTCTAGTTTAAACTATTAAATACATTTTGAATAAATGTTCTTGCGGTGGTGGGAGTTGCGGTTTTTAATCCCGTTGAGGTTTGATGTATCCACCATCCTTTTGTGGTTTGGGGCGATCGCCATAATTCTAAATGTTCAACGGCAGGATCGGCATAAAAACTTTCTATTCCTCCTCCTAATAATGCCGAACTCCAATGGGTAAAATAATCATGACTGATGCGATAAATCGGGAAATTACCGATTAAAGGAACCCCCCAACCATCAATGGCAATCAATCCTTGAATTTCCCCCCTCAATTGTTGCCAAGCTAAAGCAGCCCCAATTGCTCCGACAACTCCGGCACTAAAAGCTATAATCATTATAGCAGATTTGGGATTATTTTTATCAATAAAATTCAAAATGTCAAGACTAGAATAGGCAGAATAATCTTGAGTGGGAAAAATCAATAATTCTCCCAATTGTTGTTGATTTTTCCAATTTTCTAAAACTCCATCTAAAAAAGATTCCGTTAATTCCGGTGGATGAATTCCAGGACAAATTAATAGCATTTGTTGATGGGTAAGTACGAATTACGAATGGGGAATGGGGAATGGGGAATGGGTGCTATGATACTACTTCACTGTTTTACCCCATCCCCCTGTAGGGGATGTTAAACTATCAAAGAGAGTCATTCTAAAGGATATACCCCGTCGGATAACGTCGGGGACGGTTCCCTAGCAGGACTCGATAGTAGCACTTAAACGTGAGGACAAAAACTTGGTTGCCACTCCTGAGAAACTGGAAAAAATTACTTCAACGCCTACCCATACAGACGGTGAAAATCGAGTTGCGGTTTTGCTCATGGGTTATGGTGAAGTCGAAAGTTATGAAGACTTTGCCAATTATAACGAACAGGCTTTGAACCTTTTAACGGCTAAATTTGCCCCGGTTCCCACTTGGATTTATCCGCCTTTGGCTAAACTTTTAGCGATGTTTGATCTCCATGAATGGGGTCATCAACATGGGAATTTTATTTCTCCCCATAATGCAATTTTTGAAAAACAACGGGCGGGAATTGAGGAACATTTAAAGGAAAAATGGGGCGATCGGATTAAAGTCTTTAAAGCCTTTAACTTCTGTGCTCCCTTTCTGCCTGAACAGGTTTTAACTCAAATTCAAGCCGAAGGATTTGATAAACTGTTAATTTATCCTCTGTTAGTGGTTGATTCTATTTTCACCAGTGGAATTGCCGTAGAACAGGTGAATATAGCCCTGGAAAAATTAGCAAATGAAGGTGAACATTGGATAAAAGGTCAACGGTATATCCCTTCTTTTTATAATGAACCTGCCTATATTCAACTGCTAAGACAGTTAGTAGAAGACAAAATTCAACACGATCTCATTGAATCCTGTCTCCCCTCTCAAATTGGGATTGTTTTAATGAATCATGGTTGTCCTCACAAAGCCAAAGGATTTACCTCTGGAATTGATGAAAGTCAAGCCCTATATGAACAGGTTCGGGAAAATTTAATTAACCGTTATCCGTTAATTTCTGTGGGTTGGTTAAATCATGATACTCCTTTAATTGAATGGACACAACCTAACGCTCAATTGGCGGCGAATAATTTAATTGAATTAGGGGCAAAAGCGATTGTATTTATGCCAATTGGATTTGCCACCGAAAACCATGAAACCCTGTTAGATGTTGAGCATATTATTGAGGGTTTACGTCGAAAATATGGTGATGTTAAATATGTACAAATGGAGTGTGTTAACGACCATCCAGAGTTTTTAAAAATGTCCGCAGATTGGGCAAACCCCCAAATTGAAGCATTATTAAATGAAATGGCTTTGGCGGTCAATCCTTCCTTGGTGAGTGTTCATAGCCATGATGATCACCACCACAGTCATGATCATGATCATGGTCACGATCATCACCACCACCATTAAAACAGGTAGGGGCGAGGTCTCCTCGCCCTCCAAATCCCCAGTTAAAATTGTCGTGACCAGTCAGATAACCACCTTTCAACCACAACTTTTGTTTGGGTAAAAAACTCAACCGCCTGCTGTCCTTGGCCGTGTAAATCGCCAAAAAAACTATTTTTCCAACCACTAAAAGGAAAGAATGCCATCGGTGCGGCAACACCAATATTAATCCCAATATTTCCCGCCTGAACTTGATACCGAAACTGTCGCGCCGCCGCCCCACTGCGAGTAAATAAACAGGCCATATTGCCGTATTCACTTTGATTAATAAATGCGATCGCTTCTTCCATTGTATTTAGATGAATTAAACTTAATACCGGGCCAAAAATTTCGGTGCGGGCAATTTCTCCCTGGGGGTTAATATCTTGTAAAATAGTCGGGCGGATAAAATAACCCTGTTCATAGCCGGAAATTTTAGGATTTCTGCCATCAATTAAAATTTTGCCTCCTTCCTGTTTTCCCTGTTGAATTAATCCTTCAATTCGAGTTTTACTTTCAGCAGAAATAACCGTTCCCATTTGGACATTTTTATTTAATCCATAACCAACAATTCGAGTTTCCGCAGCCGAGGCGATCGCATCGGTAAAACTCTGTTTAGCTTGACCAATAGTAATCGCAATTGATGTGGCTAAACATCGTTGTCCGGCACAACCAAAGGCACTATCAGCAATAATTTTTGTGGTCATTTCTAAATCAGCATCGGGTAAAATAATCGCCGGATTTTTTGCCCCGCCCTGACATTGTGCCCGTTTGCCATTAGCAGCAGCCCGACTATAAACATATTTAGCAACGGCCGTGGAACCGACAAAACTAATCGCTTTAATCTGGGGATTTTCTAAAATAGCATCAACGGTTTCTTTGCCTCCATTGATTAAATTAATCACTCCTGGGGGTAGTCCTAATTGATCAATTAAAGCAAAAACCTTTTGCATGGTTAAAGGTACTTTTTCCGAGGGTTTAATAATACAAGTATTGCCACAGGCGATCGCATAAGGAAAAAACCAAAACGGAATCATCCCCGGAAAATTAAACGGGGAAATAATCGCCACAACTCCTAAAGGTTGACGAATCATCATTTCATCAATTCCCCTAGCAATATCTTCGGAATTGTAACCTTGAATTAAGCTAGGAACACCACAAGCTACTTCCACATTTTCAATCGCTCGTTGTAATTCTCCTAGGGATTCAGCCAGGGTTTTTCCACATTCTAAGGTAATTGTTTCCGCTAAATCCTGTTGATTTTGTTCAAGTAATTCTCTGAGTTTAAACAGATAACGAATACGCTCTGTAACTGGGGTTTGTCGCCATGAATTAAAGGATTTTTGGGCGATTTCTGCCACCTGATCCAGTTCCGTTGCAGGAGAAAGAGGGACTTTTGCTAATACTTCTAAGGTCGCCGGGTTAATGATCTCTAAGGTTTCTGTTGCCTGGGATAAATCCCATTTTCCATTAATATAGTTAGGTAAAATTTTAACTGTTTTCATTTTTGCTATTCCCTAAAATTTTTACTTTTGACTGATATTTTTCTAGTAAAAGCTGTTATAATAGTTAATTAACTATAGTAAGCTTTACTATCTTATCCTGCTAATTATTTAGTTCCAAATAGGCGATCGCCCGCATCCCCTAACCCCGGAATAATATACCCATGTTTATCCAAATGATCATCAATGGCAGCCGTATATAGAGGAACATCAGGGTGATAGGAATGAAAATTTTTAATCCCTTCGGGAGAGGCAATTAAACACAGAAATTTGACCGAAAAAGGGTTGGTTTGTTTCAATCTTTGAATAGCAGCAATGGCTGTATTTCCCGTAGCAATCATCGGATCAACTACTAAAACTTCCCGTTCTTCTATATCATCAGGAAGTTTGAAATAATATTCAATAGGGATAAAGGTTCTAGGGTCTCGATATAAACCAATATGTCCGACTCTTGCCGAAGGAATTAATTCTAAAATTCCATCTAAAATTCCCTGACCTGCCCGCATAATGGAAACAATCACCATTTTTTTCTCCGATGCTAAAATCGGTGCTTCCATGGCAGCAAGGGGGGTTTGAATTAACTCTTTTCTTAGGGGTAAATCCCTGGTAATTTCATAGGCTAATAACATACTAATTTCCCGCAATAATTGCCGAAATTTAGCGGTACTGGTTTGTTCTCGTCGCATCAAGGTGAGTTTATGTTGAACCAAAGGATGCTCAATAATCGTAACGTTAGGATACATAGGTTAAGGGGGAATAAAATCTTAATAAAAATTAGCTGGCTGTCAATGATTTAAAACAATAATCAACAGCTTGGTTGATACTAGAAAGATGGCGACGGGTGTTTAATTGTCTCATAATTTGATGATTAATCAGTTTTAAAGATTCAGTTTGAGCTAGGGCTAAATTGCGAGGCATAAAATCCATCACACATAGGCTTCCAATGGCAAAACCTTGATTATTAATTAAGGGAAAACCACCATAAAAACGGATTTTAGGTTCGGATATAACCAGGGGATTATTAATAAATCTTTCATCTTTTAAGGTATTCGGAGCGGGTATCATAGAGAGGATTGAGTTAAAGTTCACTGTTACTATTGTATATTAATTTGAGTTTTCAAGATCAATTATCAAGTTTTATGATGTCAAAAAAAATTAAGTTTTTCAAGTCATCTGCGATAATTTTAAAAGGAAGTACGCCAAACTAAAACCAATATTGAACGGTTTTCCCATCCCGTATTTAATTATGTGGGTTCGGTGATGCCGTTTCAATTAGAACCGGGACGGTATTTGTTATCAATTGTTAATAATACTCAGGGTCATACTGATGACTGGTTATGGATGACTACTGAACCCAAAACCCAATTACAGGATGCCGATCTAAAAATCTTTAGGGGTTAATGGGGAAGAATGCTATAGTGATTGAGTCTAAAAGTTAGGTTGTATCTTCCGTAACCCAACTAATCACCACAATTTGATATTATAGTTGAAGTGCCAATCTTAGTAATTTTGCAGTATTATGACTCTGAGCAAAACGGAATCCAGACAACTTTTAGAACGTATGATTTTTGATGATGAACTCCCTAGAGACTGGGTACAAGATGTTTGGGATATGAGTCCCATTTTAGGAGAAAATGCCGCTAAACTGCTAGATGCTTTTGATATGTTAATTGACTGTTGTTCTGAAGAAAAATTAGAAAATCTAGTTGAAAGTTTATATGATGAAATAGAAAATCAATAAATTAATTAATCAGTGGCTTGAGGTACGGTCTGATAGTTCAATTTGGGTTAATATTCATCGCAAACAACTGAATTAATTATGGTTATCAGGAATATTTTCTGGATTTTATATCAACAATGATTTAACGCATTGCTAACACAGAAAAATTAATTGATAAAGATTTAACATTTTCATCAATTAAAGTAGGATAACTTTCTTTGATTTTTTCAAAACTAATCATTTTTAAAATACCACAATCAATAAAAGCCAATTTTTTGTTTTTGATCGTTGTTTAACAGCAACATAAACTTTAAATTTTGGCTGGCAATGGTGAACTTTTGTCGTGAGTTTCATTACACTCAACCCCAGCAACGGAACTCACCCTTAACTGGCAATAGTCAACAGTCAACCGTCAACTCTTGCGGCAGATTGTCCATTTAACGCTATAATCTCTGGATTATTTCTTTTTTCTTTATAATCACAGACAGGCTCGACCGCGCCTAGTGAGGAGACACCGATGAACATACTTGGAATTTCAGCCTACTACCATGACAGCGCCGCGGCGCTCGTCTGTGATGGTAAGATTGTGGCCGCAGCCCAGGAAGAACGGTTTACGCGCAAAAAGCACGACCCAGGATTTCCCGCCAACGCCATCCGCTATTGTCTTCAGGAAGCGAATATCACCTTTTTTGAAATTGATCAGGTGGTTTTCTACGATAAACCCCTGGTGAAATTTGAACGACTCCTAGAAACCTACATCAGCTATGTGCCCCGAGGATTTCGTTCTTTTGTTAAGGCCATGCCCGTTTGGTTAAAAGAAAAACTTTACCTAAAAACCGTATTAAAAAAAGAATTAGCTACCCTGGCTGGGGCTAAAAAAGCCAAACTTCCCCCGTTATTATTTACCGAACATCATCAATCCCACGCGGCTTCTGCCTTCTTTCCCAGTCCCTTTCAAAAAGCGGCGGTAATGTGTTTAGATGGTGTGGGAGAATGGGCGACAACCTCGGTTTGGCTAGGAGATGGCAATAGTTTAACCCCGGTTTGGGAAATAGATTTTCCCCATTCTTTGGGTTTACTTTATTCGGCTTTTACCTATTATACCGGGTTTAAAGTTAACTCTGGGGAATATAAATTAATGGGATTAGCTCCTTACGGAGAACCCATTTATGTTGATAAAATCCTCACCCATTTAATTGATTTAAAAGATGACGGTACATTCCGATTAAATCTGGAATATTTTAATTATGCCGTCGGTCTGACCATGACCAATAGCAAGTTTGATCAACTCTTTGGTGGCCCGCCTCGTAAGGGGGAAAGTCAAATTAGTCAACGGGAAATGGACATTGCCGCCTCGATTCAAGTTGTCACCGAAGAAGTGGTTTTACGTCTAACCCGCAGTGTCCAGAAGGAGTTAAACGTCGATTATCTATGTTTAGCCGGAGGTGTGGCCCTCAACTGCGTGGCTAACGGTCGGATTTTGCGGGAAGGGCCCTTTAAAGATATTTGGATTCAACCGGCGGCTGGAGATGCGGGGGGTGCGTTGGGGGCAGCCTTAGCGGTTTGGTATCAATATCATCAACAACCTCGCAACGTAGAAACCGATCTTGCCTTTGATATTTCGGCGGAAAAACTATTAGAAACCAGTGCCGGATCAAAACCTTCCGTTGTGGCGTTAAAAACCCATCAAAAACGATTGGATTATATGCAAGGTTCCTATTTGGGGCCGAAATTTAGTGATGCTGAAATTCAGGAGTATTTAGACACTGTTGGAGCGAAATATTTACGGTTAGATGATACCGAATTAATGCCTCAGTTAGCCGAAATTTTAGAACAAGGAAACGTGATCGGATGGTTCCAAGGACGGATGGAATTTGGGCCGAGGGCGTTAGGGGGACGTTCAATTATTGGTGATCCACGCAATCAGAAAATGCAGTCGGTAATGAACCTAAAAATCAAATATAGAGAATCTTTCCGACCCTTTGCCCCATCGGTGAGGGCTGAACGAGTATCTGATTATTTTGAATTAGATCGCCCCAGTCCCTATATGTTAATTGTGGCTCCGGTTCAAGAAAGTTTAAGAATTCCTATGACTCCAGAACAGGAACAACTATTTGGGATTGAAAAACTCAATGTTCCCCGTTCAGAACTTCCCTCTATTACCCATGTTGATTATTCCGCCCGGGTACAAACCATTCACAAAGAAAGTAATCCCCGTTATTATGATTTAATTCATCATTTTGAAAAACAAACGGGCTGTCCTGTAATCGTGAATACCTCTTTTAACGTGCGGGGAGAACCGATTGTTGGGAGTCCCGAAGATGCCTACCGTTGTTTTATGCGAACGGAAATGGATTATCTGGTTTTGGAGAATTTCTTATTAGCTAAAACTGAACAAACGCCCTGGGAAAAAGATGATGCTTGGCAAAAAGAATTTGAATTAGATTAACGTTACTCTGGTTTGTAGGTTATGCCTAGAAATGCTTAGGGGTGGCTCTGTAACCATGAATATAGAAGGCGTGAAGCCTTACTACGAATGATTTTAGAGCCCTTCAGGGCTCACTACGGTTGAATTTAATTAAGAAGATTATGACTGATCACGATATTCCTCAACTTGACGCTAAAGGATTACGCGAATTTGGACTAACAACCGGAGCCATTATTATTGGCTTATTTGGTCTGGTTTTACCCTTGTTATTCGGACATTGGCCCCCCCGCACTTGGCCCTGGGTGTTGGGAACCGTTATGATCATTTGGGCTCTAATCTCCCCCAAAACCTTAAATCCCGTGTATCACTACTGGATGAAATTCGGGTTATTCATGGGGGCAATTAACAGCAAGATTATTCTGGGTGTCGTCTTTTACGTTATGATGGCTCCGATGGGATTTATTAAACGCCTATTCGGTTCTGATGCGATGCGGCGCGAATTAAATCCCAATCTCTCAACCTATCGGGTTGCGAGTCAAGTTAGAACCAAAGAAAGTATGGAGCGTCCCTTCTAGTGTTTGAAGCAACATTAGATTTTTTGAAAGATATTTGGGCGTTCATGAGAGAACGCAAAAAGTATTGGTTATTGCCTCTAATTATTACACTCGTTTTATTAGGGGCTTTGATTGTTCTGAGTCATGGTTCGGCGATCGCACCGTTTATTTATACCTTATTCTAAACGATGGGGCAGTTGAAAATATGGGCAGTAAATCTAGGGCTGGCTTTAAGTAGTTTAGTCCTGGGTTTTGCTGTCGGGGAAATCGGTTTAAGGGTAGCCAATATTCAGGGATTAAAAAAACTTCCTGAACCCGGTCATGCGGTTTTTTCTCCCTCCTTTTTTACCCAATCAGATCCCGATCTCGGTTGGTCGAATCGACCTGGGGCAAAGGGATGGTGGCAGTATGAAGGTGAATCTTATATTGAAATTAATAGTGATGGATTGAGGGATAAGGAATATGCGATCGCCAAACCTAAAAACACCTTTAGAATTGCGGTTTTAGGGGATTCTTTTACCTTAGCTTCCCAGGTTGCAGGGGAGAGTAACTACACTTCAGTATTAGAAAAAACCTTGGGTAAATGTCAGCAATTTGAAGGTAAAAACATTGAAGTTCTCAATTTTGGTGTTGATGGCTATGGAACCGCCCAACAATTAATCACCTTGCGGGAAAAAGTAGGAAAATATAATCCTGATTTAGTCATTGTTTCCTTTTTTGTTGGCAATGATGTGATTGATAATTCCCGACAATTAGAAAATAACTATTATCGGCCGTTTTTTGTGTATAAAAATGGTCAATTAGAACCGGATTTTTCTTTCCGTGATTTGCCCTTGGGCTATAGTAATCGCTATTTGATTACAACCGTTGATCATTTTCCCGATTGGTTAGTCAATAACTCTCGGATTTTACAGGTGGCAAAAAAAGCCGAATTAGAATATCGCAAAAATAATTTGGTTAAACACTCTAATCAATTAAGTGTTAGTACCTTTGGGGAACCTAAAGACTCTAATTGGAAAGAAGCATGGCAAATTACAGAAGATTTACTCACCTCAATGCAGCAAGAAGTCAAAAATAAAGAAGCTAATTTTTTATTAGTCATTATTGCTGATCCGATGCAAGTTCATCAAGATGAAGCCACCAGAAAATTTTTTCAAGTCTCTAATAAAATTGATAATTTATATTATCCCAATCAACGGTTAAAAGATATCGGGAAACGCCATAATTTCCCTGTATTAGACTTAGCCCCAGTCTTTCAGTCCTATGCAACCAAAAATCAAACCTGTTTACATGGGTTTAAAAAAAATGGTACGCTTTGTGGGGGACATTGGAATCCAGACGGACATCGTTTAGCCGCAGAATTAATTGCTAATCAATTGTGTGAAAATAAAAAATAATTATGAAGATTTGGAAGTCGTTAATTTTAAATACAAGCTTAGTTTTTGCGAGTTTAGTCTTAGCAATTGTTTTGGGGGAAGTGGGATTAAGAATCGCAGGAATTGAACATCAACCGCCCCTTCCGGCGGACTCCGAATCTCTCGCTTATACTGTCAAAGATCCCGAACGGGGTTGGTCACCTCGACCGAATGCTAAAACAGTTTGGGCGGGGGAAGGAGAGGTTTCGGAAGTGAAAATGAACAGTTTTGGAATGCGCGATCGCGAACGAACTTTAGAAAAACCAGCTAATAGTTATCGCATTGCTGTACTAGGGGATTCTTTTATGGAAGCTTTGCACGTTCCCCTAGAAAAAACGGCATTATCAATTATGGAAACTCAATTAAAAACCTGCCCGATTTTAAAGGGGAAAAATATTGAAGTCTTAAATTTTGGAGTTCAGGGTTATGGGACTGCCCAAGAATTAATGACTTGGCGACATCATGCCCAACAATTTTCTCCCGATTTAGTAATTTTGGGGTTCTATCCAGGGAATGATATTAGAAATAATTTTCGCCCCTTAGAACATGATCATTTACGTCCCTATTTTGTCGAAAAAAATGGTGAACTTGTGGAAGATGTATCCTTTAGAAAATTAAATCCTAATAGTATTGAACGAGATTATTATTTATTTTCTAAAATGGATCAATTACCTTATCCATTAATGACAAATTCTCGAATATTACAAGTAATGAGACAAGCAGAAATGGAATCTAAACGTCGTCAGTTGCAAAAAGACTATAAGGAAACGGAGATTGATTTTTATAAGGAACCCCCCGATCAAAATTGGCAACAAGCTTGGAAAATTACAGAACAGTTAATTACATTACTCAGGGATGAAGTTAAAGCCAAAGGAAAGGATTTTATGCTAATAATGGTGAGTGACTCCTTTCAAGTTATGCCCGACCCCAAAAAACGTCAAGAATTTATGGAAAAACATCAAATTCAAGATTTATTTTACCCAAACAAGCGAATTGAAGCACTAGGAAAACAAAAGGGATTTCCGGTTTTACAGTTAGCAAAACCATTACGAAAAGAAGCAGAAAGAGCCGGAATTTGTTTACATGGATTTAAGAATGCGGAAGTCTGTGGCGGACATTGGAACGTTGAGGGAAATCGCGTCGCCGGGGAATTAATGGCGAGTCAAGTTTGTCAACAACTGATGAGTCAAACCAAAAAAACTCAACCATGAAGTGTTACGCACTCTTAGAAAAGGGAACAGGGAACAGCCCCCCAAACCCCCCGTGCACGGGGGGCTAGGGGGGGAGGGAACAGGATTTAGAAGTGTCCTAACTATAATGCTTAGTGCTATATATGATATAGTGATTTTCTTGAGTTATTAACAATTCTGATTTTTTGGTTTTAACTTTATTGTATTACGATTATGAAAAATTTTAAATTCTTTCCTCAAGTTCAACAAGGTCTAAAAATAGGGTTAATTAACCTAGTTGTTTTATTTGTTCTTTTAGAAATTGGCTCGTTAATTTTTTATTATTCTAAGAATAAACAATTCTATTATACCCGGGAACGTACAGAGGATTTACAGAACCTAGGAGTTAATTTAGAAGGGGTGAGAGTCGGGGAATCTATAGTCGAAAGATTGCATCCTTATTTTGGTTATATACAGAAACCCGGCCCCGATTTTAGACCGGGATTTAAGTATAATAATTATGGGTTTATTTCCCCTTATGATTACCCCTACACCAAAACCAATAACAATCAAGTAATTGTTGGAATTTTAGGTGGTTCCGTTGCATCCAACTATTCAATTTATGAAGTCCAAAATAAAATTTTAGAGAAAAAACTCCAACAACTGCCTCAATTTAAAGACAAAGAATTAATTATTATCTCTTTAGCCATTGGCGGGTATAAACAACCCCAACAGCTAATTACTTTAAATTATCTACTCTCTTTGGGGCAAAAATTTGATCTGGTGATTAATATTGATGGCTTTAATGAAGTTGCCCTCGCTAATATTAATAATCAAAATGGATTAGAATTTGCCATGCCCAGTTCATCCCATGTTCAAGCCTTAACGGGTTTAGCTAATAATAGTTTATCGACTAAAGCCCTCAAAACCCTATTAAGAATTAAAGATAATAAACCTAAAATCAAAAATGCCTTAGAGACTTTAAAAGATTGTCCCTTAGCTGCTTGTAATGCGGTCATGTCCCTGTATGTTGAAGACTTAGTTAAGAACTATCGCCGAGATGTGGCACGATTTGAACGATATCGCCAGAAGCCTACGGAGGAGGGAAGTTCTGCGGAAAGTGTGATTTATTTTTATATGCAAGATCCCATTTTAACCGATGCTAAACTATTTCCAAAAATTGCTAATCATTGGGCTAAAAGTTCCATTTTAATCCATGAAGTTTTAAAAGAAAATAATATTCCCTATTTCCATATTTTACAACCTAATCAATATTATCCCACAAAGCGAGTGTTTAGTGAAGCGGAAAAAAAAGTTGCCTTTAGTCAAGATAGTCCCTATCAAGATGCTGTCAAAAAGGGATATCCCCTTTTATTAAAAGAGGTGAATGAACTCAAAGCTAATCAAATTAATTTTTTTGATGGAGTAGCTATTCTTGATGATACTAAAGAACCAGCTTATATTGATAACTGTTGCCACTATCAGAAAATAGGAGAAAATATTTTATCTAATTTTGTTGCTGACTCAGTTTTTAATGTTCTTAAAAATCAGCCCAGTCCCTAATCGGTTTGATTTAATATTTAAAGATCAAATTCAACTCTGTCTAATGCTGCTAATTCGCCGCGGCGTTGCTTCAATTCAAACTCTAACTGTTGAATTTCTTGCATCAATTGTTGACGTCTTTTTTCCCCAGAGTCTTCTTGTCGAATAAAATAGGCATCAATTTCTGGCCATAATTGCACCCCCCAATCTTTACTAGCGGTTTTTAATTCGTTTAATACTTCTACACTTCCATCGGGTTCTAAGATAAATAAAGTATATAATCTTTCAGTAACATTCTGTTTTTGTTTCTTCTTTTCACAAAATAAGTATAATCCCGGTTGTTGTGTTGATAATTGATCACATTGATTCACAAAACCGCCCAAAATTGAGTAACCATCGGTGCGACTTTTATCTAAACCATCGACTGATTTACACCAATTTCCGGTTTTGATTAAAAACCGACTTTGCCAAAATCCAGGCGCATTAAAAAACGCTTCTCTGAGATTAATTAAAATTGCTTGACTCATATAGGAATAGGGAATAGCCCCCCCCAAACCCCCCGTGCACGGGGGGCTAGGGGGGGAGGGAACAGGGAACAGGGAATAGGGAATAGGGGGATTTAGGGGAATCTAATTAAAATTGTGAATGGTTTGTTGATAAAAATTTTCTAATGCTGGGACAGAACTTTTATCCTCATAGAGTATCCATTGATTTTGTTTAATTTTTTCTCTAATTGCTAATCTCCATTCTAAATCTAATCCTAACTTTATTGCTATTTTAATATACTCTTCTCGATTTTGGGCAATAGTTTCTGTAATTCCTAATCGGTTTAATATTCCCGCCGACTGACGACTTCTCATCCATTCTCCCTCACAAGTAACCAGGGGAAGACAACAGGATAAACTATCTAAAGTCGTTAAAAACCCAGTAAATTGCAGGCTATCTAAGCCAATATCAGCTAAATTATTAAGTTGTAAATAATCTAGTTTATCTAAACGTGGTAAAATTATACAATATTCTTGAATATCTAAATGATGTTCTGCAAAAGATCGTTTTAGCCGTTGTTTAAACTTTTCGGTAATTGCAGCATTCCAATGGGCTATAAACACAAATTGAGCGGTTTTTACTTGTTTTGCGATCGCCACTAATATTAAATCAAAATCTGGCAAATACTTAAATAAAGATTGACAGGATAAATATAAAATAGTATCCGCTTTTAATCCAAAATCTAACCGAGTTTTTTGAGATTCTAATAACGGAGGTTGAGCATAATTAATTCCTAAATTCGGCAAACAAAATAACCTTTCTGAATAATGGTTTTCAGCCCTAGGAGGTTCTAATAATTCCGCAGAAATAAAATAATCAATCGTGGGTAAACCCGTAGTAATTGGATGTCCCCAGGCCGCACATTGAATTGGAGCAACTCGTAACCCGGCTATTTGGGTAAGTTGGGGACACATCCCAATATCTAAAAATACCAGAATATGAATTTGATCAGCTAAAATTTGCTCAACAATATTCTCTAAATTACCATAGATATGATAAAATTGATCACTATAAAGTTGAAATAAATTAGTAATAAAATCCGTATCTTTTCCGGTATAATAACAATATATTTCAAATTGATCGCGATCGCAATCTCTCAACCATCCTAAAAATACTAACCCGACCGTATGCCAGGTTAAATGAGAGGAAATATAACCAACTTTAATTTTTTGATTAGGACTTAATTGTGTTAATAATAAAGGTTTTGTCCATTCAGGATAATTAGCTTTCATAATTCGATGGACAAATCCACCATATTGTTTTTGTAGCTCTAAATCATCATATCCCTGATATTGTAAATAAAAATGAGTTCCCCTAGCAATAGCGGTTAACGCCTGTTGTTTAACTTCTAAATCCTCTAAATCTGTTTGTTCAATTAATTTAACTAATTCCTCTGTAAAATCTTGTCTAAACTTAAAAACTTCTGGAGAATTATCATATAAAATTGGTAACAAAGATTGTTTAGCAAATCTGACAGAAATATGATTTGTAAACCTATCAATAGATTGTTCAGCTATTTGCAATGCCGTTTGAATTTCTCCCAAACTTTGCCAAACTGAAATTAAAGCTAAATATAATTCTATCCCATCGGGAAACCGTTGTAAAGCCTGTTCATAAATAGCAACCGCCTCCCACCCTTGATCTAAATTTTGATAACAGTTTCCCAACCTTAAATAAATATCAACTGTAGCTAATTGAGTCTGTAAAATATTATGATAAAATTGAATAGCTGTTTCATACTGATCTTGAGATTCTGCGGCTAAAGCAAAATAAAAATCCGCCCTTTCAGAATTTTGATTAACCCTGAATGCCAATCCCATCTGATATAATAAATCAGCATGATTGGGATGAATATTTAAGGCTGTTTCATAAATAGTGATCGCATCTTCTACCCGATTTTGTCCTAAAAAAAGATTGCCTAATTTTAAATATCCTATAGCTGTATGGGGTTGTCGATCTATTCCTTGCTGATAATAGAATTGTGCTGTTTGAAATTCTCCCAATTCTGCCAACAAGTCACCCAATTTTAAACACCCATCTATGCCTTTCTTATCTAAATCAATCCCCAATTTATAGGCTGAAATTGCTTCAGTAATATTCCCCAGTTTTTCCCAAACCGAACCCAAACTATAATATTGACTCCCTTGGGTTCCATCTAAGATTAAGCAATGTTCTAAAATTTCCAATACTTGATCATATTTCTTCTCATAAAAATACGTCCTTGCTAAACCTTGCAACGCCTGAATATTATTCTGATCTAACTCTAAAATCCGTTGATATTTTGCCTGTGCGGGTTCAAAATATCCCGCCTGTTCCAAGGCTAATGCCTCGGCATATAACCGTTGAATATTAATAAGTAGTTGCACAAAATAAATTACCTAGTTGAGAGAGGGAACACCGGAACAGCCCCCCCAAACCCCCCGTGCACGGGGGGCTAGGGGGGGAGGGAACAGGGTAGAGGATGTGTAATTAATTTTGTTTAGGTACTTACTAGGTCGAGGATCATTCATATTCTGAAAACCATTCATAGGGTACGTCAGAAAAGTGTACGCACCCTGTCCTAATCTTGATGGCGACTGCTATACCAAAAAAGTTAAGAACCCATACCCCGGGGTTGATTCCCCATAGGCCCAGGAATCGTTCCAGGGCGATTTCCCAGGGGGCGATTTCCCATAGGTCGATTTCCGGGTTGATTTCCTTGAGGACTGACCCCAGGCTGATTTGATCGTTGAACCAACAATTGATTAGAGGTGAGTTGATCCAAAGTCATAGCGGCCGTTTGACGAATTTGGCGATCGCTATTTTGTAGCGCTTGAGTTACACCCGTAATCCCCGACGCCTGAATATTCCCCAAAGCAAAAGCCGCCCTAGCCCGCACCCCCATATCCGGGTGATTCAACGCCTCTTTCAAAGCCGGAACCGCCACCGCACCCATGCGTTTAAGGGCGATCGCCGCCGCCAGTCGGACTTCCTCATCGGTATCCTTCAACGCCCCAATTAACGGCGGGATAGTATTTGGGGACTCGGAACCGATGACTCCCAAGCCCAAAGCCGCCCCCTGACGAACGGCGGTATCAGGATGGTTTAATCGGGGTGTCAACTCCTGAACCGCTTGCTGCAAGGCTTCTGGGGAGGCTGTGGTAATTTGTTTGAGTGCCACAGCCCCATCCATCCGCACCGCCGACACTGGATCTTTTAAGGTAGCCAACAACGCCGGAACCGCATCCACCGCATCTTGGGCCATCGCCCCCAACGCAAAAGCCGCCCCCCGACGGATGCTTTCCTGGTCATCAGTTAGGGCTTCGACTAAAATCGGAATTGCCGGAGAACCCAGGGTTTTTAAGGTTTTGATCGCTTCTAAACGGTTCTGTCGGTTAGTATCAGTTAATTTTTGTAACTGATCAATCACCGCCGTTGTAGTCATAGCTTGGGTTTGAGTTTTTCCCCCAAACAATAGCACCATTGATAAACATAATAATGCTAATTTTGCAGAATAAAACCCATTAAATTTGGTGTTGGTTTCCATAAAAGCTCCTGGGTTTTGTTTATAAATTAAAATCGAAAGCGTTACTAAAAACGAAATCCAAATCGAAGGTTAACTGAGCAGGTAAAAATCCATCATTAATCACTGCACCCAAAATTCTTCCGTCTAATAATTCCACAATAATATCATTTAAGCCATCGCCATTGAGATCATTTTCTTGGGGTAACAAATCAAACCGATCTCTAAATAATGAATTAGAATCAATTTGAGTTCCCACCGGAACCGCGATTTTATCTCCATTAAACGGACTGGTTCCCGGTTCAAATTGTCGGATTTCATCTACATTCCGCACCCGAAGACTGGCTTCACCTGGGTCGAAAATAAAGGTATCATTTCCTAAACCACCGATTAATGTATCAACCCCACCATCCCCATCTACAATATCATTTCCTAAATCACCAAATAGTATATCTCCATCTTCATCACCATAAAGAGTATCATTGCCTTGACCGCCATAAATACTATCGGCATTAAATCCTCCTTCTAGGACATCATCCCCGAAATTTCCGAAGATTAAATCATTACCAGAACTGGCAAAAATCCGATCATTATCTTGTCCACCAAATAGCGTATCAAATCCATTGGATGCGACCAGAGTATCATTTCCTTGATTGCCATTAATCAGTAAGTTATCGTTGATATTAGAACTCTGTAAATTATCATTTCCTGCCAATAATAGCACACCGTCTGGATAGGCGGAAACCTGTCCAGAAAATAGAAGAACATTATCATCTTGGGGACTTGCTAAAAGGGCAAATACACCGGGAATTGTGCTAGGAGTGAGAAAATTAGCCATAGTTAAAACTGTCCTAAGTTATTTCTGAACAAACTTTACAGGGTTTTGGTTAGGTTGGCAAACCCCATTGGATAGAATTATAGATCAATACCGCTTGAGGCTCGAAATTGGGGGGGAAATAGCTGATAATCGGGATGGGAATAGATTTTATCATAAAAATTCAGATCCATTGCTTGACCTTCTAACATATTTTGACAGGTTTTTTGTTGAGTATGGAGTCGAAAATAAGATAGAGTTTCTTCGACAAAACCGACTTTAAATTGTGCCAATATTCTCCACCATAAATCTAAATCGACTAATTGATTTAATTCGGGGTCAAAACCTGCTATAGTTTTAAATACGGATTTTCTTAATAACACGGTGCTGGGTTCTCCAATTTTATTAATCGGATGTTGCCATAAATTGGGATCGGCTAAGAGGTCTTTTCCCCATTGAATTGATTTTAAATTAGACCAACTTTGATGTAAATTAGCGAATTGTTGATAAACTGCGATTAATTCTAAATTAATATTTTCTTGTTCAAGAAAAAACATTTCTCTAGGTGAAAACACTAATCCAATATCAGGATCTGTTTCGGCTAAATTAACCATTTTTTCGATACAATTAGGCATTAAAATATCATCTTGATAGACAAATTTAATATATTTACCCTGAGATTGATTAATACAAAAATTGCTATTTTCTGCTAATCCTAAATTTTGATGAGTTAAAATATTAATCGGAATAGAAGTTTGGGCTTGAAAAGATTGGGCGATCGCGATGGTATGATCGGAGGAATTATCATCAGAAATAATTAATTCTATCGCGGAATAGGTTTGAGATAAAATACTAGATATCGCTTCAGCAATAAATCTTTCTCCGTTATAAACCGGAATACAAACACTAACTAAAGGCAATTTTTTAATTTCTTGATTTAAACAATTATTAAATTTAAGCTCACATATTTTTTCAGAAAGTTGATGAATAATCAAATTATTTTGACTATTTTTAAACTTAAATTCCCAATTAAAATTATCTATATAATCTTCCTTTAATATAATTTCCTTTTCCCAAATTGCTTTTCTAAAAATAGATCTAATTTTTACTCCTTCCCCATTTTCCTGAAAACTCTTTAATTCTGGAATTTGATTAACTCCATCTACTTCTAAATTATTATCTAAAATATTAATAGCTTCTGCCAAACCTTTCGGAAAAAAAGTAACCGGATATTGTACCCAAACAATATAATTACCCTGTGCTTTTGCAATGGCTTGATTAAAAATTTCTTGACTATTAAAAGCAGGCTCAAAATATAAAACTTGATGACCTTGCAGGTTCAAATAGTTCAGAATCTCAACTAATTCAAAATCAAATAAATTGCAATTTACTAAAACAATAAATTCATAACTAACCTCTAAATTATACTCTAAATTTGTAATCATATCTAATAAAAAATTCTCCTGTTTCCAGAGGGTAATAATCATAGATAATTTTATCTTTTCCATCTCCAAACTATTTTGCATCATCATTTAATTCTTCAGTCAGAGTTTCTAAGTAGTTACACAAAATAAATTACGAAGTATAGTTCTTAATCTTATCAAAATTAATGGCTATCATTCTCCGACAATGACTCAAAGAATGATAGCCGAAAATATTATTGATTTTTGGCTTTTTCGTACCTAATTTTTGGCAAATTAAACAGCCCTGGGGGGCTTAACCTAGGGTCGGTTGGATATTTAGTCGATATTAAGTTGGTTTCCCCGACGATATTGTTGGTACGCCGCAAAAAATAACCCGGATAGGGTAACGACAATTAAACCCAGAACAATTCCCGATAATAATGGTTCTACCACTAGATAACTCCTTGGTGTTAATTTGAGCAATTAATCTCTAATCATACCCTTAACCGTTGACGCTTCACTGTTGAGCGCTCTTGCTCTTAACCAGACAACACGATAAACTGGGTAGGATGTAAAGATTCTTGTAGATCAGTCTCAAATTATTAGAAACACCTTGGATAACCAGCTTGCAATTACAGAAATTGATGTCCTGATCAAACGAGCCTCCATCACTACCCTGGCCTTGATGGTTTTGATCCTGGGTTGGATTTTTGTCCTTCCTAAGTTACAGGTTTCTGATCCCTATGTGGAGAATGTGCTATCCATCAAAGGGGATTTTGTCCGAGGACAGGCAATTTTTCTTTATAACTGTGCCGGGTGTCACGCTTGGCAAACCGATAGTCAAGTAGGGCCAAGTCTTCAGGATGTTTCCCAACGGAAATCAGAAGTAGGCATTATTCAGCAAGTCACCGGTGGTAATACCCCACCCATGCCAAAATTTCAACCCAATCCCCAGGAAATGGCCGACCTGTTGAATTATTTGGAAACTCTATAGCCCAAAAAAATCTCAAAAAGTCTTGATCAAAATTAGTAACTTTTGCTATAATCGGAAACGTTGCTGGTGTAGCTCAGTGGTAGAGCAGCTGATTTGTAATCAGCCGGTCGCAAGTTCAAATCTTGTCACCAGCTTTCATGATCTGTGACAATCTTTTCTTGTGCCTTGCTCACGGATGATTACAGCCCATTACTCTAGCACTGAGAACCTAGAAGAAACGGTATGAATGCTAAGATTAGATCCAAAAAAATTCAACAAATTGTTGTTACGGCAGAACAGATGCGAAATATCGAAGAACGTATCTTTTCTGCCGGGATACCTGTGGCGGCTTTAATGGAAAAAGTTGCCGGAAAAATTAACCACAGGTTACAGACTCTATTCTCAGAAAAATCAATCACTTCGGCTGATAAAATCGGAATATTAGTAGGGCCAGGACATAATGGTGGTGATGGATTAGTGGTAGCGAGGGAACTCTATTTTTTGGGTTATAATATTGTAATTTATAGTCCAATTTCAAAGCCTAAAGAATTAACCGAATCCCATGCCAAATATGCTATTAGTTTGGGAATTAATTTTAGTTCTAATATTAAAGAATTATATGACTGTGATATTTTGATTGATGGGTTATTTGGATTTGGTTTAGAGCGAGAAATTACCGGAAAAATTGCCAATGCTATCAATATAATTAATAATTTGAATAAATTTGTCATTAGCATTGATTTACCATCGGGAATTCATACGGATACAGGGGAAATATTAGGAACAGCAATTAGAGCAAATATTACCCTCTGTTTGGGACTATGGAAACAAGCATTTTTACAAGATACCGGATTAGATTATATTGGCAGAGCAGAACTGATTGATTTTGATATTCCTAGGGCGGATATTAATGCTGTCATCGGGGAATATCCTATCCTAAATCGCATCACTCAGGACACGGCAATTAATAGTTTACCTTTGCCCCGTCCCGCTAATCATCATAAATATAAAAACGGTTATTTATTAATTATAGCAGGTTCCAAACAATATACAGGAGCCGCCATTTTAGCTGGATTAGGAGCCAGAGCAAGCGGTGTGGGAATGCTTTCTATTGCTGTACCCAATTCGATTAAACCCTTGTTAAGTTTGCAACTACCAGAATCCCTAATTATTGGCTGTCCTGAAACTGAAAATGGAGCTATTCTTGAACTTCCAGAAGATATAGATTTAAACCGCTATCAAACTATTGTTTGTGGCCCTGGATTAACAATAGAAGCTGAAGCTATTGTGGAAAGAATATTAACAGCAAATTGTGCAATTATTTTAGATGCGGATGCTTTAAATATTTTGGCTAAATTGAATCCAGTTCTCGCCCTATCTTCTCGTAAATTTCCGACTATTATAACACCCCATTTTGGAGAATTTAAACGGCTATTTCCCGAATTGATAGCATTAGAAAAAAATCAAATAATATTAGCCAAACAAGCCGCCGAATTAACGGGTGCTATTATTGTTTTAAAAGGGGCTAGAACCTGTGTAGCTACTCCGAATCAAGTTTGGATTAATCCTGATAGTACCCCAGCTTTAGGTCGTGGGGGAAGCGGGGATGTTTTAACGGGATTATTAGGAGGGCTTTTACCCCCTGTTATTTTAGCGGAAAAACCTGTAGAATTAATAGTTAATACGGCGGTTTGGTGGCATTCCCAAGCCGGGATTTTAGCCGCAACAGAACGCACGGAATTAGGGGTTGATGCCTATACATTAACTCAATATTTAATTCCAGCTTTAACACAGTTCCTAAAAACCATAAATTAAATCAGGAGATAACCATGAAATTACAAGTTTTAGAACATACGATTTTTAAGCTCCATCCGGTTGTAGCCGAAGCTGTTGCTTATAATGAAAAAATATCGGTTTATTGTGATACAATATTTGAAATAGAAAGTTATTCTGAGGCAGAAGATAACCATTTACAGGTTAATTTCCTATCTCCCAAACCCAAAAATATGACAACTTGGTTCGTTCCGGCTCATCAAGTTAAACTATTAGAAACCGATGAAGAATTAACCGTATCCCGTTCAGTTTCTTCGGCTTCCTTTGCGGTGTCTAATTCAGAATGGATATGGCCAATGACCGGAACCAGTATGGGTTCCGTAACTGAATTTGGTTATGCTAGAGGTAGACTTCATGCAGGTGTTGATATTGGGGGATATACTCCCGATGAATGTTATGCGGCGAGTGATGGAGTGGTTGATTATATTAAAAATGATCCTAGTGGTGCAGAAGGTCGGGCGATTTATATTAAACGTTCTAATGGTTGGAAGCACGTTTATTTTCATTTACAATCTATTCGGGTTGAAGTGGGTCAAACCATTACCCAAGGTCAATTTATCGGGGTGCGGGGCGGTTCGGGTTTTGGGTATGAAGGGTTAGAAATTGATGGGGGAGGATATTCTATTCATCTACACTTTGAAGTTCATAATCCCGATGGTGAAAAGGTTGATCCCCGTTCCATTTTACCCAATGATGATAGTGTTCCTATTGTGGCTTAAACTAACTTTTGAGCCATGAAATCTAATAAAATTTTTCTATGCAGAGTTCCTATTAATCTAACCATTCCTGCCTTTTCAGAATAACATTCTCCGGCTTGAATATCCTCTGGGGTTAATAATCCCATATCCCAGCCTTCATGTAAGACTAATTGACTCAAATCAACCGTTAAAGGAGCATAAAAAACAATCCGATTAACCAGAGAATCTGGATAGGAATTGAAGGGTAAAAACGCAGGAATATTATAACCAATTTCTTCGAGTAATTCTCGTTTAAAGGCATTTTCTGGGGTTTCTTCGGGTTCTAAATGTCCCCCAAATAATCCCCAAACCCCAGGATGAACAATATTAGGGATATTATCTCGTAACTGCAATAAAAACTTTCCATCTCGATAAAGAATCGCTATAGCAACTTGAATCATAATTTGTTACCCAAAACCCAAAACCCAAAACCCATTACCCATTACCCATTCTCTGTTCCCGTTTAATTTCTTTAATATAAACATCTCCAATATCTTTTCCTTTCATCTCCTTAATTAAAATACTTTTATATTCTACTTTCCCCTGAATTAATAGGTCTTGTCCGAGGGGTGGTAAAGGTTGAGTGGTAAATACCCAAATTGAACCTGTATTATCTTGGAGTTGATAAGCGCCAGCCCCTAAAAATGGTGCATAACTTTTTACTTTACCTCTGAGATAAACTTTAGCACCTATTTTCTGTTTTTGTTGTAGCAGTTCAATTTTAGCTGTATTAAAATTAATCCAACTTTCAGAATGGGAAATACTTTGACAACCGACTAATCCGGTCACAAATAGTAATACAATACTAATGTGCCAGGTTTTGGTGAGCTTCTGTGGAAATGAAAGGTTCATCAAAAATTTAGGTTTGAAACCCCGTTGTTCTGCGACGGCTTTATCCTAAAATGTTAACATATTCACAGAATATGTGCTAGAATGTGAGGTATGGAAAAAGCATACAGTTACCGATTTTACCCCACACCAGAACAAGAGTCGCTATTGCGGCGCACCTTGGGCTGTGTAAGGTTGGTTTACAACAAAGCACTCCATGAACGCACTCAATCTTGGTACAAAAGACAAGAGAGAGTAGGATACACTCAAACGTCCTCAATGCTGACCGATTGGAAAAAACAGGAAGAATTAAACTTTTTAAACGAAGTTAGTTGTGTTCCTTTACAGCAAGGTTTAAGACATCTACAAACAGCCTTTACCAATTTTTTTGCTGGTCGTACCAAGTATCCCAACTTTAAGAAAAAACATCAAGGAGGAAGTGCTGAATTTACTAAATCTGCTTTTAAATTTAAAGAAAAACAAATTTATTTAGCTAAATGTTCAGAGCCATTAGCGATTCGATGGTCAAGACAAATACCAGATAAATGTGAACCAAGCACCGTAACCGTCAGGCTACATCCATCAGGACGTTGGCATATTTCAATTAAATTTGATGACCCAATTATTCAACCATTACCTGCCACCGATAAAGCTATAGGGATTGATTTAGGCATTAGTAGCCTAGTCATTACCAGCGACGGAGACAAGATATCTAATCCTCAGCATTATAAAAAGCATTATCGGAGATTGCGTCAAGCACAAAAAAGCCTAGCTCGAAAACAGAAAGGGTCAAAGAACCGAGAAAAAGCCAGAATCAAAGTAGCCAAAATTCACGCTCAAATCACCGATAGTAGAAAAGACCATTTACACAAGCTAACGACTCAATTAGTTCGTGAAAACCAAACGATTGTAGCTGAGAATTTAGCGGTAAAAAATCTGGTCAAAAATCCCAAATTATCTCAGGCGATATCTGATGCTAGTTGGGGGGAAATTACTCGACAATTAGCCTATAAATGTCGTTGGTATGGGAGAAATTACATCGAAATAGATAGAGTCCGTTTACGGCGGTGAGGATGTCAAGGAATCACTGAATATATTAATTAACAAAACAGAGAACGAATTATGGATAATCTATTAGACGGTAAATCTACAGCCAAAAAGATTCAAGCCCAACTACAAGAACAGGTAGAAATATGGCAAGCTAAAGTTGGACGCCCGCCCGGTTTAGCGGTGATTATGGTAGGAGAGAATCCGGCCAGTGCGGTGTATGTTCGGAATAAAGAACAGGCTTGTGCTAAGGTTGGCATCACCTCTTTTGGTCAACATTTCCCCGCAGAAACTAGCCAAGAAAAACTTACCAGTATTATCCATGAACTGAACCAAAATGAACAAGTGGATGGAATTTTAGTTCAGTTACCCCTTCCTGCTAATTTGGACTCCGTTGGGTTATTATATGAAATTGATCCGAATAAAGACGCCGATGGTTTGCACCCGGAAAATTTAGGCCGGTTAGCCAGGGGAGAAAAAGGCCTAAGAAGTTGTACCCCCGCCGGAGTTATGCGACTATTTGAGGAATATAATATTGAGCTAAAAGGAAAACACGCCGTTGTTTTAGGTCGCAGTATTTTAGTCGGAAAACCGATGGCTTTGATGTTATTAGAAGCTGATTGTACCGTAACTATTGCCCATTCTAAAACTCAAGATTTAGCTAAAGTTAGCCGGGATGCGGATATTGTGGTGGCGGCTATCGGACGTCCGCAAATGATTACGGCGGATTTTGTTAAACCCGGCGCTATTGTGATTGATGTCGGAATTAATAAAATTACGGATAATAATGGCAAATCTCGCCTAGTCGGGGATGTAGATTTCGACAGTGTTCAACCCATCGCCCAATATATTACCCCAGTTCCGGGGGGTATTGGCCCGATGACCGTGGCGATGTTATTACAAAATACCTTCTGGAGTTATTTGGAAAAATTTCAGTAGAGGCGTTGTTGACAGTTAACGGTTGATGGTTGACTGTTAACACGACCGGGTTAGTAGGTAAGCACGGTTTTGAATGGGAGTCGGGGGTTGTAAAGCCCCCCTCGACCCCTAATAATTATTTATTTCGCTATAAAAATCCTAAACATGGCTCAGGCAATTCGTCAAACTACTTTTGTTCAGTCTGATGGCACAATCACTATTAAAACTCCCCAATTTCCCCAAGGAGCAAAGTGTTGAGGTAATTATTATCTTAGAAGATAACTCTCAAACTTGGTCAGCCGAAACTTTAGCTATGGAAAGATTGCCACAGTTAGAAAATCCTAGCCAATTGATAACTATAATAGAAGCTAACTCAGAAATTGATGAAGATGAATTAAAACAGTGGGTTAATAATGGGCAAAGCTAGAAATTCTTATCTTGTGCAAATGGTTAAATAAGTACAGGATGATGTTTCTCGATTACCGTTACAACTTCAGAATAACTGGCAAAAATACCAAAAAATCCTCGCTTTAGATCCCGATCAAACTCTAGGTATTTCTAGTCATAATTTAATCGGAAAACTAAAAGGATGTCGCGCTCTGGAAATAGATTGGAATGGAGTTTCTTATCGTCTAGTTTATCGCATTTATGAAAATCTTTCCCCGAAGCGAGTAGTTCTTCTCAGTTTTGCTGAACATGATCCTGCTTATGAAAAAGCTCAGAATCGAAAATAAACATAACTTAAAATTTCCGAAACTTTACTATCACAGAAAAAATGAGTAGTTGAGTGTTGACAACAACCTTCATGTCTTCGTGTCTTTGTATCTTTGTGGTTATAATCGTCTGAGTTACTTTGATCATGGAAAATATGATAATATGAACATCTACTAACTGGGTACAAATTAATTAGTAGATGACGGCACTTAAAAGTGCCTGCGTCGCTTTTCATCCCGCGATCGAAGCCAGTGGGCTTTCACGCTCCCACCCTATCTTGTAAAATAGTGAAGTTAAGACTTTGCTCCTGAAATCAAGGGTAAAATTAAGTCCCCAGTAGTCAACTTTTGTTAACATTACCCCTATTATAAACAAACACTCGTCATGGTATTGGTAAGCGAAATTAACTCACCGTTGGAAAACTCTCAGTTTGACTTATCTGCCTATCTGAGCCAACGACAGACCCTAGTAGAACAGGCTTTAGATCAGTCTCTCCCCCTAATCTACCCTGAAAAAATCTATGAGTCAATGCGCTATTCTTTGCTGGCTGGAGGAAAGCGTTTGCGACCGATTTTGTGTTTGGCGACCTGTGAGTTGGTCGGTGGGACTGTAGAGATGGCCATGGCTACCGCCTGCGCCCTGGAAATGATTCACACCATGTCCTTGATTCATGATGACCTCCCAGCCATGGATAATGATGATTATCGACGGGGAAAACTAACCAATCATAAGGTGTATGGAGAGGATATTGCGATTTTAGCTGGGGATGGTTTATTGAGTTATGCTTTTGAATTTGTAGCGACTAAAACTCCTAATGTTCCTGCAAATCAAGTTTTACAGGTAATTGCTCGTTTAGGTCGGGCGATGGGGGCTGCGGGCTTAGTTGGAGGCCAGGTGGTGGATTTAGATTCGGAAGGACTCACGGATGTTTCCGAAGAAACCCTAACTTTTATTCATACCCATAAAACTGGGGCTTTATTAGAGGCTTCTGTGGTCTGTGGGGCGATTTTAGCCGGGGCAAAGGAAACGGAAATTGAAGGGTTATCTCGGTATGCGCGTAATATTGGTTTGGCGTTTCAGATTGTGGATGATATTCTCGATATTACGGCAACCCAGGAGGAGTTAGGAAAAACCGCAGGTAAGGATTTAACGGCTAAAAAAGTCACCTATCCCAGTTTATGGGGCATAGATGAATCCCGACGTCAGGCCCAGCAGTTAATTGAAGCGGCAAAAGCCGAATTATCTAACTATGGGGATAAGGCTATTCCTTTGTTAGCGATCGCAGATTTTATCACTAATCGCACTCACTAAAGCTATTGATTTCTATTATATGCAAGACTTTTCTCAAATCCTCAATAACCAAGTGTTATGGGTTGCCCTGTTAGCCTGTATTCTGGCTCAACTTTCTAAATTAGCGGTGGAGCTAGTCCAACATGGCAAAATTAATCTGCGGGTGTTGGTTACAACCGGAGGGATGCCCAGTTCCCATTCCGCTTTTGTCGGTGCTTTAGCAACGGGAGTGGGCAAAACCATGGGGTGGGGAAGTCCTGATTTTGCCATTGCTGTTGTTTTTGCGTTTATTGTGATGTACGATGCGGCTGGAGTCCGTCAAGCGGCAGGAAAACAAGCCCGCATTTTAAACCAAATTATTGATGAAGTCTTTGAAGAACATAAACAATTAAGCGAAGAAAGATTAATTGAATTATTAGGTCATACCCCCTTTCAAGTTATTGTTGGTTTAGGATTAGGGATTGCGATCGCTTCGATTGCTGAGATAACTTGGCCTCTACATTTCCTGCCAGTATAGCCAAGGGTCAAGTCTGATTTAACCACAAAGACACGAAGACACAAAGAAGTCGTTAACACCCTTACTGCTTATTGCTATATTTCTGTAGAAACCTTGAAATACAAGATCTGTAGCCATTATTTGTCGTCTAAGGTTTAACCGTAGGACTAATAACTGTCACCCGGTTACTATCAACTAATATCGGCCAAAAGCCACGATTACTTAATTTATTTAAAGTTGCTGTTGCTTTTTCGGAATCTGTTGTATATTCTACTAATAAATAGGGTCGCTGACCATAGGAAACTAAACCCACATTTTCACCGATTAGGGTTCTTAACTGTTGGACTAATTCCGGTTGATTCAAATAATCCACTAAAACAGCATAACCTGACCCCAAAGATTGAGAATTAGCTGTTGATTCTTTTTTGGGTGTTGGCGGGGTTTCTCGAACAATCGGAGTCTGGCCAAGACTAGAATTCGGACTCGGACGGGGTATGGCTATGACCTCCTGTTTCACCACATAGGCGGGTAACTTAACCTTATCCTGTAGATAGGTGGCCCAATCCTCCGCAATTAAAGGATCACTAAATCCTCCCACCCTAGTCACTAAATTCGTCAAATAGCGACAAACCTCACTATTGATGTCATTGGGTAACGTGCGCTGCACCAATTTTTGTTCCTCGGAAGTGTTACTGACAATCAATAACAAATATTCTCCAGGCTTTGGTGCTGCACAAGTTTCCTGGGCTAAACTGGTTTGGACTGCTAAACCCCAACTGGCGGCCGTGAGCAGACTCGGAACCAAGATAGCAGATAACCTTTTGACACCACTTTGACGCATAAACAGGAGGTTTACAAAAAAATTAATTGGGTTTAAAGCTCGTAAGTTCTACTTAGGCTTTTATTGTAGTTATTCTAGTTTAATATATAAAAGAACCAGTTGATCAAAAAGAATGAAAGCCCGGTATCGTTTTCGACTATATCCAACACCTAAGCAAATTTGCTTTTAGTATTTTGTAGTGATTGTATAGCGATTTAATGGCATCCCGTTCTAAAATTAGCGCTAATATTCTTTCTGCTTCCGATTGAAATTTCTGTTCTGGATAAAGACATTTTGAAAAGCCTGTAAACAGATATTTAGACATATTGCTTTTATCGGGTGGCGAAGATCGATAATTACGGTAATTATTAGCATTTGTGGTGTAGGCACTATCTTTTAAAGCTGTAAAACCTTTACTAATTTTGACATCATATAGCAATCCTAAATAGGTTGTATAGCAGTCGCCACATCTATTAGGACATTCTTGAAGGCTAAAAGCTGCTCACAGTAAGTATTTACCTATAGCGAGATTGCCTATTCCCTATTGCCTCTTGCTATAACATTTCAATACTGATATGAAACGGCCAGAAGTATTACCCCAGATCCCTCCCCCCTAGCCCCCCGTGCACGAGGGGTTTGGGGGGGCTGTTCCGGTGTTCCCTTTTGATCAGGGATTTTAAACACAACTCAAATAGGATTGCTATAGCCTGTGGTTTCTTCCCAGAAATATTGTTGCATTTGGCTATGGACAAAATTGGCAATTTCCTTAAGTCGAGTTTTACCAACACCTGTGGCTAGGGCAAAACATAGGGAGGGAAACTCGCGCTCGAAGTCTGTAAACGTGGGAAATTCCTTGTTAATCGCGGCTAAACTTGTTTCTCGATCTGCGATATTTGGAATGTTTAAAAGTTCACAAATACGAGCAAGAATTTCTAAGGATTCGCGCTGGGGATGGCGCAGACTGAGACGATTAGCAATGTTATTAACAATTTGGTTCATTGTATGTTATCCAGGTCAAATAGTGTTAGTTGTCCGATTTTTTGGGGTGCTTTTGGCAGGTTTTCAATTTTCAAACTGTAATCATCATGTCCCCATTCGCAGCGTGAAAGAATTTGTTTAGGAATTTTTTTAACCGTGAGGTTGGGGAATATATCAGTTTTGCCTCGAAAGGCGGTACATAAAACGAGTAAACTGCGTTCTTGTCCTACTTCGTCTGCAAGTTGGGATAGTTGTTCGAGACGAAGATTTTGGGTGGTAACATAGATAAAATTCCGCTCTGTAGAATAGCCCTGTTGCCAATAGAATGTATCGGATGGTGAGTAGGTGAAACCTTCAATTTTGCACAGTGCTTCGGCTAACATTTCGGCATTATAGGTTTTATTAATAATCCAATTATCCCATTTATCTTTTTCGAGGAGGGAGGGTGCAAGGTGATAGTATCGAAATCCACCGCCACCTTTCCAATTAAATGCTTTACTAATTCCCCCTTGATCTTCGCCATCAATTACTTTTTTAAGTCGGGGAATAATATGGGTATGACAATGTTCGCCGAGTTCAATCATGATCCAGCGTCTTCCCATTTTATGCGCGACTGCCCCTGTTGTTCCTGAACCTGCGAAGGAATCGAGAACAAGATCATTAGGTTTTGTTGCAATATCCAGAACGCGCTTAATTAAACGTTCAGGTTTTGGTGTATCAAACACACTTACTGAATTAAAAGCACGTACTTCAAGCTTCGCTTCATGGTTATGACCAACTTCCTCATTTGACCAAAAAGTTGCTGGTGGTCTCGACGCATTGGCTTCCAAAAACTGTTTAACATAAATTTCCCAGCAATTATCTTTCTTTACATATTCGATTAGTTCTGAGTTAGTTATTAAATTTTCCTTCTTCCATCGCCATCTTCCTTCTATTCCGTCAGGCTTTACTGGATAAATATCTGTCCCATCTGGAGCTTTGATTGAATACCACATAGATGGACGATCTTCCCGTCTTGACTCAGATCCCTCCTTGCGAAGTGAGCGACGACGATAATACTTACCTGTTATCTTATCGAAAAATTTGAACTGACTGGAGTTCTGCTCTTTAGATAATTGAATTGGTGCAAAGTCATTGCTCTTTTGGTACACAATAACATGATCGTGAGACACGCTAAAACCCCGTGCATCCATTCGCTCAGAATATACTTTTTGCCACAAGCAATTCGCAACAAAATTTACCCGCCCAAAAATTTCATCACACATCACTTTTAAATAATGTGCTTCATTGTCATCAATGGTAATCCACAGCGATCCATCTTCTGATAATAAACGTCGAATAATCTCTAATCGATCGCGCATTAAACCAAGCCAGATCGAATGTTCTACACCATCATCATAGTGTTCAAAAGCTGATCCTGTATTGTAGGGAGGATCAATAAAAACACATTTAATTTTTCCTGCAAACTCCGACTCTAAAGCCTTGAGAGCCAACAAATTATCCCCAAAAATCAAGCGATTATCAAAAATATCATTTTCACTCATCCGATGAGCAGCATGATAAGATTTATCTGGATCTTCCAGCAAAATTCGTGGCTCCAACTTGGGGCGAATCTCCTTACCAATCCAGGTTAATTCTAGTCTCTGCTTTTTAGTCATAATTAATCTTTTTCTCAACAGTTAAACCGTAGGAATATTCAGATTTTTAGTCTAATTATTCCTGGGATCTAACTCTTGCATCACCCTACTTGTTAAAGGAAAAACATCGGTTAAACTCTTGAAAAGTGATTGAAATTTTAGGTGAACCTTATTTTAAGTTTGAAAGATAAAAGCTGCTTTTGAAGACGAGCCAGAGGGGGAAACTCTCTGGCTTAGTTTAACCTTTGTTCTCCAAAAACCGCAGTTGACAACAATGAAGCAACAGCTTTCATTGTACTGATCAGGGTCAAATATTGGATCGGAATTTTTAAGCAGCCGTTGCTAAAGACCCCAAAGCATCGGGAATACTAGCGGTCGGAGCTTGGAATTGTCCCTGGAATACATACTCTAAACGCAATTTTAACCAGGTGACCACTTGTTTATCTGTGGAAATAATCGCCACCGCAGGTTGAGGACATTTGGCTTTAATCTCAGCCATTTCTGGCGCTTCTAAAAAAGCAGGTTGCTGCACTAACCAAAAATCAATTTCCTTTTCCCGTTCCCGATAGTTGCGTTGGCGTTCGCGCAACACTTCTTCTAAGGGTTCTTCCTCAAGTAAAAACTTGTGACTGCCTAAAACGTAGTAATAAGTCTGCATGGTTAATCGTTGTAAATTCTATCATGGGAAGATTTTCGGGTTAAAGTTGCCCAAAAATCGCTTGTTTCATTTCTCGGACGGCTCGCTCTAAGCCTACGAGAACTGCCCGACTTATTATTGTATGACCAATGTTGAGTTCTTCCATCCCTTCTAAGGCGGCAATGGGATAAACATTCCAATAGGTTAACCCATGTCCGGCATTAACCCGCAGTCCGGCTTCTAAGGCCCGTTGACATCCCTCGGCTAAAATCCCCAGTTCCCTAACCTGGTCTTCCCCTTTGGCCTCTGCATAACATCCCGTATGCAGTTCGATGAATTTAGCCCCTACTTGGGCCGAGGCTGCAATTTGTTCGGGGTTCGCATTAATAAACAAACTCACTGGAATTCCGGCTTCCTGTAGGGTGGTTACTACATCGGTCATCCGAGGAATTTGTCCGGCGATATCCAACCCCCCTTCGGTGGTGATTTCTTCCCGACGTTCGGGCACTAGGGTTACATAGTCGGGTTTGATGTCCAAAGCGATCGCCACCATTTCATCCGTCGCGGCCATTTCTAAATTTAGATGGGTTCTCACGGTTTGGCGCAATAGTCGCACATCCCGGTCTTGAATATGGCGTCGATCTTCGCGCAAATGCACCGTAATTCCATCAGCCCCCGCTAATTCCGCCAGCACAGCCCCCCCTACGGGATCGGGTTCAACGGTGCGACGGGCTTGGCGAATCGTGGCTATATGGTCAATATTGACTCCCAGTGTCGGCAATTTTTGTTCCTCCTTGTATTCATACCGTCTTTCACCTTGACAAATAATTCCACTGCGTTGAAACTCACACCCATGAAGGGGGACGAGCGTTCATCGAAAAATTGGGTAGAAACCCCGTCGTTCTACTTAGGCTTTATATTTTTAATTTAACACATTCACAAAAAGATATACTATAATGTGAGATATGGAAAAAGCATTCAATTACCGATTTTACCCAAGTCCAGAGCAAGAGTCGCTATTGCGACGCACTTTGGGTTGTGTAAGGTTGGTTTACAACAAGGCTCTCCATGAGAGAACTCAAGGATGGTAC
>Ga0082207_1000028_pt1 | contig 99277 bp, 149 predicted proteins | sample LakMenEpi10Aug09_FD_71540 | JGI IMG/M metagenome (GOLD analysis project Ga0082207, IMG submission 71540) | reverse complement strand
CTGCGGCGACCGCAGTCAGACCAGCAACTAGTACTGCTTGTGCTACTGGAATACCTGCAACGGCACCAGCTCCAATTACTGCAAGACCGCTTGCTGCAAACACCGCAACAATACGCATCAATACATTCTTCAAGGTTGACATTAGATTCCTCATCCGTTTTTCTCCTCTGTTCCGTAGTTTATCGTAGTGACGGTATCGCTGTACTCTTCTAGTGCTTCTAGACATACTTTTTGCTCAGACATTAAGAAATCCTCAATCTCAGTACGACGAAGAGCAATCTGCGCCTCTGTTTGAGAAATTACCTCTTCAGAAAGTTCATCACGGTGCTCGGTATACTGCTCAACCATGTAGGTCAATACAGACTGCATAGTTGCTGCTTTTAATTGGGATTCTTCCCAACGCTTTTTAATTTCGTTTATTTTCTTCTCTTTAATAAAAGCATCTGCCTCTAGCTGCTTTTCAGCCCTCTTTAGTTGAGATTTTGATTGGTAGTGTGTTTGGTCCATGCCCTCACACTAGCAGACTATTTGTATTGTTCAACAATTTGGATTGGGCCAGAAGTGTTTACATCTAGCTTTGCTGCAATCTCAATTGCCTTCTCTGGCTTGGCTCCTGCGTAAATAGCGCCAATAGCGTAGTCAGAACCAGAACCAACGCCATAAATGCCATCTGCAGAACGGCAAACGGATAAATCATCGGCAATATCAAATACTTCTCCAGAAACAGCCATAAGGAAGTTAAACCGACCTTCTCCTGCTTTGCCGCCTTCTTTACCCTCATTGAAGTCGTAGCCATTATCAGTAAGGCATTTACGAAGAGAAGGCAGAGCTTTAGTAATCATAAAGTGATAAATGTCTTCAGAGTCTTTCAAACTTAGTTTTGGTGGGTTCCACATATGTTGCACAACATCGCAAGGTTGAACTTCGCCACTTCCTGCAATTAAGAACGCTCCACGTTTTGCTATCTTCTTCATATCGGGATGGTTGTAACGACGACCACCATCACCAGTCACCTGATTATCTGCAGCCATAACACATTTGTCTTTGTATTGAACAGCAACGATAGTTGTCATACTTACCCCCAGATAGAAGAACCCCCCTAGATTACCATCCAGGGGGGCCTTTTGGGGAATGTCCGATTAGAGTAGTTTGACCAGTTCAGCCCAAGTCTTCGGTCCAACCACGCCATTTGAGTCAATTAGGTCATGATTGTCTTGGAAAGCAATAACTGCCTTCTTGGTGGCAGCGCCATATACGCCGTCTGCACGCAGTCCTAGGGCCTCTTGTACGGTCTTGACGCCGTCACCCTTATCTCCTGGCTTAATGGTTCCTGGGAACGCTGGAGCCTCTGCTGCGGGTACTTCAGCTTGGACCTCGTTACCCTTGTAGTTAGGGCGGCCCCAACCTACGATAGAGACTAGAACCTTCTTCTTGTTTGGCTTGTATGCACGAACCTGCTCGCATACCTCGCCACCATTGCGTTGGTCACCCTTCTTCTTTCCAGAGGTGTTTCCTTCAATGGTTGCTACAACGCCATCAGCAATAATGCCTGTGCAGATACCTACGTGAGAAATGCGGTTGACGCCGTCTCCTGGGAAATCAAAGTACAGGATATCTCCTGGTTGTGGGGTTTGACCGCAGTCTGCTTCAAACCAAGTTCCCATCTTTTGAAATGCCGCTGCACCTGCAACTGTAGAGACAGTGTTAGGGATTTTAACCTTTGCTTCGTGAGCTACCCACATACAGAAACTTCCGCACCATGGAAGGAAGTTAGCCTTTGTGAAAGCGCCATACTTTGTTTGGTTGTCCTTTGGACCTTCAATAGTTCCTACTTCTTTGCGAGCAATGTCAATCATTGCTTGAGCTGTTCCTAATGCTGCCATTATCTTTTACGCAACTTTCCAACTACGTGCTTAACAGCTCCAGCAAGGGTGTCATTTGGCAACTTTGTCTTTGTCCGAGTCTTTTTACTTGAGGTTACTGCAGGTGCGGCTTTACTTGCGGGAGCACTAGGCTCTGAATCCCACAATGACCTTGCTGGCTGTGCGGCACGTGCATCATTTGCAGCCTTGGCTCGTCCTGCAGGTGTTTGCATAAACGCTTCGTGTTCTGCCTTTACATAGTGATGTTTGCGAGCTTCGTATCCAAGGCGCTCTGCAGTAATCATTGCGTGTCCGCCTTCTACACCTTTTGGATGCTTTTCTTTTAAAATGTTTAGTCCGTGACGAATGTCTGTGCGAACATCGTTTACAGTGCGATGTCCTCCATGGGTGTTTGTTAAATGACCGTCACTCATTGTTCCCTGATGGTGTATACCAGTGGTACTTCCCGTACTTACTGCGTGGTCTTTTAAGTAGTCATTTTCACGAGCTTGGTACCGCTTGTCTTGATAAGCAGTATTGACATCGCTAATACCGTTCTTCATATCTGCAGCATCGTAACCAACTTTTCTTCCAGTGTGGTCATACGCGCCACCTACTTTAAATCTACCGTTTTCATCGTATGTCATTACTTTTTCTTCTTTCTATGTTGGTTACCTTTTGCGATGTTTTTAGAAGCATCCATTACCTGGAGGTTCTTCTTACCCTCGTTGTGCTTGTTGTTGTCTTTGTGGTCAACGTGCTTGCTCTTAGGAAGCTTCTTGCCTAATTCTTTTTCTTTTTCATAACGAGCTGCGTTAGTAGATTTAAACTTCTTGGTCACTGTGTTGTAGATAGTCATCTTCTTGCGACCACCCTTGGACTTGTCTTCGTAAGGACCATAAACTTTAACGGTCATTGGTCTACCTTCCAGGCACAGATGCACTTGCAAGTGTCTACTTTGCAGACACCCATATCCATCTCGTGCTCACACTTTACGCATTTCATAGTCATAGTGTATGGTGTCTCCTATGCCATTTAAGGATAAAGTCCAGCAAAGAGAAGCCTCTCGCAGACATTACTTTAAAAATGCTCCTGCCATCAAAGAAAAAACGGCGGAGAATAATCGCCTCATAAGACGACGTAATAAGGCGTACATTGATGGCGTTAAGGGCACGAACCCTTGCGCCGATTGTGGTGTCTCGTATCCACCTTACGTAATGCAGTTTGACCACATCGTTGATGGCAAACGAGGCAACGTGGCTGATATGGCACGCTCTGGGTTCTCCATTGAGAACCTTCAGGCTGAGATAGACAAGTGCGAGCTCGTGTGCGCAAACTGCCACGCTGAAAGAACGCACGGATACAAAGACGAGTTAGAAGAAGACTTTCCTAACGAGGCTTAAACGCCGAGGACGCTTTTTTCTCAGCGACCGCTTTTTAACTCATCCACTAAGGAAGCCCAAGTAGTCAGGTGCTTCTTATCAACCTTATAGAAGGTCTCAGTAATCTTGCGATACGGGTCTTGCGTGGTGTGCTTGAACCAATGTTCCTTGGTGTTGGAGTGAACCACCAACATATTGCCTGACTTCTGACTGACCATCACATATGCGTACGGCTTGACCTCTTTAGCTTCATAGCCTGAGTAGGTATCTACATAAAGGTTAGATTGCCAGAATACAGATGGGTCCTCTGAGAAGCCTAAGTTACGGGACTTAACCTCTAGGACTAAACCGTTATCTAGGATGATGTCTTTCTCTTCTTTTGTTAGGCGCCTGATATCAGCGTCCGAGGTGACAAGTTCTAGCTCAGGGACGGTACAACCAATACCTTCTGAACGAAGGCGCTGCGCAACTAATTCATTGAAGGTATGACCCTCTGTCATCGCTGCGTGGTAATCAAACTCTACGAGGCCCACAGCTCTTCCTCCAGACGAAGTGCTGCTTCAACGGTAGCAGGGTCTGGCTTTGGCTTCTTTAGCTTGTTGACTTGGTTGTGGTGCCACTCTTCTTGGTCTTTATACTTCTTGAACTGCTCGTTTCTTAAATGCTCTGTTTGCTTGTCGTACGCTTTCTTGTACTTGTCATCCATTTATTCCTCATCCCTTCTCCAGTGGATAAATGACTTTACATAAACTGCGGCATAGGCAATGGCGGAAAAGATAAAGCCATATTGCTTTGTTATCAATGCGTAGGTAATCCAAAGCACCTCATTGGCGCAAAGGATTAACCAACCCCAGATTGTCTTGCGGCCTACGAAGTAAATACCTGCTACTCCGATTACCGCCAATACCCATGACCACATTACTTGAAGTCCTTCTTAGTCCAAACTTCAACGTAGAAATACCAGTGAAGTAATTCAAGGCAGATACTCTTATCATAATGACAGTAAAAGAGACCAAAGCCCCAACTATCCCACTTGCCCCATCCAAACTTGAGTTTCATTGTTCTACTTTGTCACTTTACCTTGTTGCCGAACTTTGCCCAGACTCTTTCGTGCAAGAAGTAGCCAAGCGCTTCCCAACCAATATAGATAAGGGCACCGAGGCTTGCGTACTCCCACTCGCCAGTAAATAGGTAAATTACTCCAGCGACTCCAACAAGGTGAAAGATTTCCCAGCTTGCTGTCTTTAATAGCGTTCTCTTAGTTGATTCCATTAGGCAATTGCTCCATTCGTCTTTAACTTGTCATAGATATTTGACATCATAAAGGTAAGACTTGCTTGGCTATTTGCAATCTGTGTTTCCATATCTGCATCGCTGATTCCAGCGTTTTTTCCCATTTCTCTGTTATCTGCATTAATGCTTTCTAACATTAGGGCTACTGCTTCATCTTTGGTCATTCTTGTTCTCCTTTGTGTGCCATATTTTTACGTGTTCTGCGGCTTGGTCTTCACGGTACGTTGCGTCGCAAAGTACACAGTTTTTCCATATCTTTACTACTTGCACCTTTTATTCCTTTTCTAAGTAAGTATACTGAGTTTATGGGAAGAAATCATTTTTCACAACAAGGCGGACCATACTTCATCAACGATGGTTTCTCTAGACATGACCGTCACCATACCCATGAAGAGGTCAAACCATCAAACCGTATCTATGGTTTGTTAGCTGCTCTAGCTATTTTAGGACCTGTATCTTTAGCTCTATTCGTAGTGGCTAACCTTTAATCCTTTTCTCGGTAATGGCGAAGTATCTCAATGTCATATTTGGCATTGTCTTTAGCTTCTCTAATCATGTCATCAACGATGGATGCACGTATCTCTTTGTAAACTCGCTCTGGGAACTCAATGTCAACATACTTAACCCAGGGCTTGCGTAAGGTGTATTTTCCAAGTTTCATACCCTGGAGCCTACTACTTTTTTGCTAGATACTCCACGCCAGCTTTTTTGACTTTTTTACGGTTGTACACCTTTTTAGAGGGTACGGCGCCAGCAGCGTTAGAGCGACGAAGCTCTTGAATACGCTGAACCTTGGATAAGTTGTCTGAAGCAGCCATTTACTTCCTCTTAAACAAGCCAGCAAACTGAGATAGCGACAAGTTGCGCTTCCCGTGCTCTTGGCTCATTTCGTTGAATGCACGTTCGTGCGAACACGCAGCGCAAGATAGGTAACCATCTTCGTGATGATTAGGGTGGTCTGCCGCCATCTTGCTATGGTAGTAGTCACCGTGATGGTCGTATTCAAAGTTAGGGGCCTCTGGGTTGTAGTGATTAGGCTCAGGCCACTTCGCTTTCTTTCTCATAAGCTAATAGTAAGGCTACTGCCTAGTCGTTACTGGATAAAAAAATATTAGGTATGGGAGGTAAACTGTTCTGCAGAGAGGTTACTTGGCCCTTTTAATTTAGCTGTTTCTGCGTCACGACAGTCATCACACCACGATGGGGAGTCAATTGCAGCTGATTTAGCAGCGGAGATAGATGAGACCCCCATAATCATGCCGTGGTCTTCACATACAGCCGAATACTTGGTTCCATCACTGGAGTCCATACCAGCTTGCTCGGAGTGATAGACACTGACTTTTGTGCCAGAGTGTGGGTTCTTACGCTGGTGCACTAGGCCTGCAAAGCCATTTAGCGCATATTCCTTAGCCATAGGCCAATATTACGGCTACTGCCTCACTCTGTACCCCTCAACCGCGTCTGAGCCCTGGGGGTTCCCTGCGTAAAACACGCTTAACTGTGGGGGTCTTTTGTACCAAAAGATTTTTATTTATCACGATTACATTCACAACTTGTTTCTTAAAGAAGTATTTATTGTTCTATCTCCGCACAAAACTAATGTAATTAAATAGTTTGATAGCAGTTTTGATAGCAAGTGAAAATAACTATTGGCTACTGCTTATTTTTATCGCAATCTTTGTGCGGATACCACCAGACTAAACACCAACTTTACAAGTTGTTATCAGGTACTTAATCACTTACTAAATACATTGTGTATCACTAACTATTTACATTGTTATTACAAGTTATGTATTCAATAGTTATGTAAATACATTCATTCATCACACTCATTGTTGTATCTATCTATTACTTATTCTCTTATGTATTTATTACTACTCATTGTTCTTTTGTATAAGGGGGCTACGCCCCCTTCAACCCCCACTCATTCGCAGTAGTTATTAGCACTTGTAATCTGCTAACAATTAGTTAAAGAAACAACTAACAATAAATAACTATTACTAATCTTCTTTTGTTTATTCTTTTATTACTTGACAGTTGTTACTGGAATACACGCTACGATAATTATTATTCTTTTATTTATTCTTTTGTTATTACTGAAAATAAATAACACTAAATAACTTTGGCGTTCTTCTTTTGGTGCGCGGTTGCTCTCTGTTCAATCCTCGGACAGCAACCCCTATTCCGACACGAACTCACGCTCAATTCACGCTCAGTTTGGGCGGTACTTGCGCCTTTGACCCAATCCGTTATACGCTTGCGCCAGCAAGTTGCTCTCCCTCGCGGGACAGGCGGTTAGCGAAAAAACAAAAGTTAGTTTTGTTTTTTTATTTTGTACGCAACGAATTGTGTTCGTTATTTAGTAAAACAAAATAAATTACATAACTTCTTTTGGTTGTTCGCTAACGAAAATTATTTATCTATCGTATGTGTATAAAAAACGCTAACGCATAACACAACACTAATTAGTGTGCGAACGATAAATAAACTAGAAACTATAAATTGAATGATGTAATAACTACGCTACCGCGACAAACTCAAATGGTTATTACTGAGTGACATTGTTTCTATCTTGTAAATGTTTTAATTACATTCTGCTATTCACTAATTGTTATTAACAGTTAGTGAATAGCGGTGTGCGATTAACACTTGCGCACTTCACTAATAACAAATACAAAACAACAACTAATAGAAACGGAATAACAAATGACAACAACAACAACTATCGCACCAGTAATCACCGACACTTCACTAATCACTCATACACCACGCAAAAACAAAATGACGATTACATACAACGATAAGTTTCGCGTGAATGTTACAACTATTCACGACAAAGAACGCAAGGTGTATCGCACTTATGTTTCTGTTGTTTCTTTTGAGAAGTTGGATAACAACTTTGTTGTTGAGAAGTCAATCGGTTCTATCTTCGGTGACTTGTTCGCAAAAACAATTCGCACTACACCTGCTAATCGTTTCTCTCAATCTTCTTTTGACATTGAATGTGCGAACGCACGCAACGATTACAACTCACTTGTTAATCACTACGAAACAGTTATCACTCACCTACTAAACGGAACTGGAGTAATCACAAATTGAAACACTTAAATAAACGCGGTCACTTAGTTGTTGGTTTTATCTTCGGTGTATTTATTACAGTAGTTATTAACTTCTTTTACAACTATCACGCAGTTGTTGATACTGATAGTTGTGAATGGTCAATAGACGCTAGTGCGCTTATGTGCGACTTCTACTACGAAAGGAATAAATAAATGTCAGTACCTACCGCAACAATAGATGAACAAGGCGTGACAATTCTTTTTGATGAAGATGTTACTTCTTACTTCCAACTCGTATCGTTACTGAATAAAAAGGAGAATAAATAAATGGCGAAAGAAACTATGGCAACAATCAACGCTAAGTGTGATGTATGTAAATTAAATCCTTACTTCTACAAGGGTTCTCGTCTTGGAAAGTATGTGTTCTTTTGTCCAACTTGTTTAGATAAGGAGAATAAATAAATGCGAATAAAAATCACTAAAGATAATCACCCAAGCAACGAACAACTAATTACTTCAATGCTAATCGCAATTCAATTCTTAAATCCTGAACACGATAAAGAAGATGTGTTATCGGCAGGGTTACAACTACTAAGTGAGATTGTAGATAGAAAGAAACTTCTTTTACTAGCCGACAATGTGTGCGGTTCTGCTAGTGAGAAGTTTGATGAAGTTAAATCGCTATACGAGATGTTCCAACTAGACACCGACATAAACAACTAACAACTAATAGAAACGGAAAACCAAATGACATACGCAATTCTAATCTCAGGGCAAGTTAATCCAACAACTACAAAGCAAGTAATTATCGCAAGTCATAACGGCAACACTCATACCTTTATGAGAGTTACAAATGGTGGTCGTGGCGAAAGTAATTCTTGGAGTGCGCGAGAGTTAGATGAACACAACTCAATCGGCACACTTGATTACAACTTAATTGGTGAAGTGTTATCAACACCATTGACAAGCGTTGATGTAGTAGCACTTAACAACAACGAGATACCAAATGTTCTAATACAGAAACTCACAAAGCAGTATCGCTTACGCAATCTAACAATAGATACAACACGCACTATCCAAAGTGTTGTTGATGAGGTTCAGTTACTAATTGAACAAGACCCAACACTACTAAGTAAGTATCGCTCTGACGGCAGAAGCGATAAGCACGCAACAACTAAGACCGAGGGGACAAAGCCTGTGACAGTACGCAACACAATAAATCCAATCGCTAACGAAGCGATAGTGATTAACAAAGTAGAACGCAACGACAACGAACGCACACTTGCGTTCGTACCTTCTTTAACAAGTGAAGCGGTAAGAACTTATGTGCCACGCAAGTTTGCTGGTGGATTAAGTGAAGACCAACTTTATACATACGCATTGAAGTCAAAGAAGAATGTATCTATTCAAGGTCACGCAGGTACAGGTAAGACAACTTCTTTAATGACATTCTCCGCAAAGAATGGTTTGGAGTTTGGTTCAATGAGTTGTAACGCAGGTGTAGAGCCTTCACAATTCTTTGGTCGCTATGTTCCAAATGAAGAAGGTAAGTTGGTATGGCGTGACGGATTATTTACACACTTCTTTCGTAATGGTGGCGTGTTAGTAATTGACGAAGCGAACTTTCTTCCACAAAAAATCGCAAGCGTTCTTCACGGAGTGCTTGACGACCGCAGAGTTTTAACTTTGCTAGAACACGACGGCGAAGTAATTACGGCGAATGAAAACTTACTTATCGCTATGTGTTACAACGACGGCTACAAAGGTACTTCTAAGTTTAACGAAGCGTTCGCTGACCGCTTTTGGATTAAGTTGAACTTTGAGTACGACACCGACATTGAAAAGAAGTTTATTCCTTCTAACACTTTGTTGGAACTTGCGAAGTCAATGCGTGCCGACACAATCGCAGGTGTTTATGAAACCCCTGTATCAACTCGTTTGCTAAAGCAGTTTGTTGATTTAGCACAGAACCTAAGTTATGACTTTGCGGTTGATAACTTTGTTAATAACTTCAGAGAAGATGAACGCTCTAGTGTGAAACTTCTTTTGGACTCTCAACGACACAACTTGGAACTAGAACTTATCGGAAAGGTGAGTGAGTAATGAGTACCTTCTTTATAGAACAACAAGCAGAAGCAGAAAAGAAAGAAGCACTAAAGCGCAAGCGTGTTGGTGCGTTAGCAAGTGTCTTTAGCAAAACACTTTCAGTATTAACAACTCACAAAATTAGTGTGAATGTTGTTGATAGAAAAGACATTGGCGCACCTGCGTATTCATCAACAAAAGAAGTTTGGTTGAATGTTGCTCACATCAAAGATGACTTCACACCGAACGCAATCGCTAGTTACAACGGACTCGCGTTCCACGAATTAGCACACTTGCGATTTACTCCACGCAACGGCTCACGCCTTGTTCAACTTATTAAAGATGAACAACAACAGAACGAATTGTGGGAAGCCTTTAATTGTTTAGAAGACTCACGCATTGAGTTACTTCTAACTGGTTGGTTGCCTTCTACAAAAGCGTGGCTTGTCGCAACTATGTGCGATTACTTACTTGCTGATGAACAAGCAATTAGTCGTGCGTTCCCACTTGTGTATGGTCGCAAGTATTTACCTGTTGAGTTGCGACAACTAGCAAGTGACAACTTCATAAAGCCTGAACTACAACAAGAACTCGCAGATGTTATTGACCAATACATCTCACTAACTTTTGTTGGTAATGAGAATGTTGAAGTTGGTTTCAATCTTATTAAGAAGTTTGCTGAACTACTTAGTGAGTTACCTGCCCTTCCACAATCACCACAAAGCGGTGAAGGTGAAGGCACAACAATTACTATCCGTATCAAGAACCCTAACGGACACGAAGGCAGACCAACACAAGGCTATGAGTCTTCTTCTGTACGCCCTGCGACTAAAGAAGAACAAGAGCGTGCTAAGAAGAACGCACAAAAGAATGTTGTTGAAGTAGTTATAGATACAACACCAAAAGAAGATGTGTCCGAGGGGACAAAATCCGCAGACACTAATTCACAATCACAACCACAATCACAATCACAATCACAATCACAACCAAAAGATAATTCTTTTGATGATGATTTTGATTTTGACTTTGATGATTTTGATGATGTTGATGTTGAACCAACAACACCAAAAGAAGGTGGCAAGGGTATCGGCAAAGAAGCAGGTAGAACAGGTAGCAACAAGCAAGTAACTGATTTACTTAGCGACATTCTTTCTGATGTTGTTAAAGAAGTTAGTAAAGGTATCAACGACATAGCAAAGCAACTCGGTGTTGATACAGAACTTGTTGGTGGCAACGCTAAGACACCTGACAAAGCGCAATACAACGAAGTGCGTATTCCTGACGAACTTACTTTGCTCGCAAAGAAGTTTGGTGTTGAACTTGAACGCTTACAAGCAGAGTATGACCCTGCTTGGTTAAATGGTGAGCGTTCAGGAAAGTTAAACGCAGGTCGTTACTTACGCGGTGACGAATTAGATACTGTGTTTGATGAATGGAGTGAGGGTCGTGATGATGTTGTAAGTATTGAAGCGGTTATTCTTTTAGACCGAAGTGGGTCAATGAGTGGTCGTAATGCTGACAACGCTTACAAGTCTATGTGGGCAATCAAGAAGGCACTTGAACGAGTAGAAGCACGAACAACTGTTGTTACTTTTGATAGTCGCACCAATCTTCTTTATGGTGCTGATGAAAAAGCAGGTACAACAATTCGTGACGCTGGTGCTGACGGCGGAACAAATCCTGAAAGCGGATTACTTTATGCGAAGCGTGTTCTCGCTGAAAGTGATAAAGCAATAAAGGTTTTGTTTATGATTACTGACGGCGCGTGGAATACAGATGAAGGCGAGAAAGCAGTAAGTGAGATGAAGAACGCAGGTGTTCTTACTTGTCAGGCACTTATCTCGCACTACCAACACACCGCAGAAGACTTAGATAACTACCGCCATAGTTTTGAGTTAATGACTTCAATACAAAGCGCAAAAGACATTCTCACACTTGGCAAAGAGTTAGTGCGTATGGCAATCGCACGCAATCTAGTTAATGCTTAAAGAAGTTACACAATGGGGGCAATCAAATCGGTTGCCCCCAATAACAAATACGAAACGGAGTAATACAAATGAAACTATCTGAAATCAAATTAAATGGCGAGTACGCAATCGTTCCTTCTTGGACATACAACTCAAAGGCAAGTCGTGACATAGACCAAGTGCGTGAGAATGATGTTGTTAAAGCAACTATTTACTCACTTGATAAGTACGAGTACGAACCAAGCAATCGCAAAGACTCACCTTCTTTCAAGAAAGCAGAACAAGGCAATCGTTCTGTTGGCATTGTTGTTAAAGCAGTAGATAACAATGGCAAAGAGTATTACTGGACTTCACGCCTAGCAGATGTTGTTGCCGAGTGGTCGGTACTTGAACCTAAGTGGAACTCTGCGAAGTCTAAAGAAGAAGCAGAAAGACTATTGCGTGAAGAAGCGCAACGCAAAGAGCGAGAACTACGCCGACAGGTTGAAGAAGAAGTAGAACGCTCTCGCAACTCTGTTGTTGCTACTTCTAAAGAACTATTAGGAGAACAGACAACTGTTGAAGTAACTACAAGCGGTTACGGAACAGATTACAAAGCACAGGTAAATCTATCGCTCAAAGAGTTTGAGTTGTTAGTTGAAATGGCGTTCGCTGGAAAGGAAAACTACTAATGAAACTAGAGATAACAAATACAGAACTCGCAGTAATACTAGAAGCGTTAGGTAAGGAGAAAGAATACTTAAACGCACAAGGTCACAAAGAGTCTGCCCACAAAGTAAGTGACATTCAAGCAAAACTAAAGAACGGAGAATGAAATGGGTCAAGAACTATTAGAACGAACAGGTTATGTAAAGACACCACGAAAGTATTTTGTTGCTACCAATAGCAAGGGGTACAGAGTGATACGCGGTAGCGCATACAAAGATTACTTCTATTGTGTTCTAACAAAAGAACTAAATGAGTGGGGTTGTATCAACTCATCTTTCTCTGCGACAGAACACAACGCCAAGAAGTATTGTAAAACTTGGAACAACCAAGCAAAAGCAGAATTGTATGAAGTAGTTAAGTGTGTTCAAGTAACTGCTAAAGAAGTAAGAGCAATCAAAAAAGAAATTACACTAGAAGTAATTAACTGGCAATCACAACAACAAGATGAACAAGACCGACTACTACAAGAGTCCGAGGGGACAAAAGAAGATAAGGAGAACGAAGAATGACAACACTATCTACACACCGCACAGGCGGTTCAAGAGGCGCAAATGGATACGGAGAGTACCAAGTGCGATACGCAAGTGATAGACAACAACAATTCATAAAGACATTACTAGAAACAAAAGCACATTCTTTTGTAGATGTAGATGTCACAACACTCAATGTTCAAGGTGCTGGAGAACTAATCACTAAGTTACTTGCGCTACCTAACAAAGCAGGAGTCATTAACTCTGCTAGTGAAAAGCAACTTTCTTTTGCGAACTCACTAATCAAAAAGAAAGAGGGCGGTACTGAAACTCTCAATCACTATCTACACAATCGCAAAGTATCTTCTTTAGAAGAACTAGACCGCAAAGATGTGTCTGAGATTATCAACGCACTAAAGTTTGCTAAAGAAGTTACACCGCCAATGAAGATTACAGAGGTTGGTGCTTACATACTTGACGGAGTTGTTTATTCAATCCGACAGAACTCTGAAACAAAGCGTTGGAGTGTTTGGACTTACTCTGATGTTGCTAAGAGGTATGTACGCAACGATAAGGAGTTTGGTGTTCTCTACAAGTTAGATACAACAGACCGCTTAACACTAGAACTTGCTATTAAGTATTCGGCACAAGTTGGTATCTGTGTTCATTGTGGCAAGACATTAACAGTATTGAAATCTGTTGCTGGTGGTATCGGACCGATTTGTGCCAAGAAGTATCACTAAGAAAGGAATGGGAAATGAAAGTATCTGAATTAAAAGAACTACTAAAGAAGTATGAACCTGATACACAGTTAGTTGTTGCGCTATGGGATAAAGAATGTTTCAAGGCGTTAGATACGGAAGAACGATTACTAACTGATAACGAGTGGGACTATGTTGCCAAAAACTTTAGTGTTCAAGCACACGACCAAATGTTAGGCGCAAGTATTCGTGGTGTATTAGAAAACAAAATGAACTCAACAAATGAAGCAACAGAATTATTTATTGCTGACTTTATGGAAACTTATTTAGCAGGTACAACGGAAGAACAACTATGGGATACGGAATAGGAACAATGAGAACAGTAAAAGAAATTATCCACATTCTCTCTGCGCTTAACCAAGACGATAAGATTTGGGCAATTTGGGTTGATAAGAATGAGTTAATAGACATCATTCAAGATACCGACTACACAGATAGTGACGGCAACCCTATTGAACTAAATAAAGAACTTATTAACAATGAGTTTCTTGATGATGTTATGTCTAGCGTTGATAGTGCTGACTATGTATGGGATAGGTTCAATGATGAACTAAGAGATGAAACAAGAACCAAGTACGAACACATAATCAACAAAGTTGTTGAAGCAAAAGAAGATACAGACCTATGGGATAAGGAATAAATAAATGACAACACAACTAGAGATACAAAAAGAAACAAGTATAAATGTAAGTGGCAATCTTTCTTTTTATTGTTATGTGACACTAAAAGATAGTGAGCAGATAATCATTGACATTGAAGAAACAGAATGGAGAAACGGAAGTTACCAATCAACAGGTGTGATAAAGAAGTTTAGATTAGAGAAAATCTGTTATCAAAACTATGCTCGCCCCGAACACGATTGGGTCAATCTTTATTCAATAGAGGTTCGTGGCTTTAGGAAAGATAAAGGTTTGCGATACAGAACAGACACCTTTCACAACCTAAGTCAATTAGTAATTGACCAAATCCCTGACCACTATCACAACTACGCAAGGGAAGCGTTTGCTGAACAAGTAGTGAAACTACAAGAACGACTAACAACAATGACTAACAAAGGAGTATGCGTTGAACCTAGAAACTAATTCCGCAGGGACAAAATCTAAGCGACTAACTAAAGGAATGAAACAAGAGAAAGAACAAATCTTGGTTGGTACTAGAGTGCCTAAATCAGATTTAACTTTGCCAAAAGAAGTTTCAGACATTCTTATTGGCTTGCCACTAGATGAACGCAGAGCGTATGTGTTTGAGTTACGCAAAGCAGGTTGGACACTTCAATCTTTGGCAACACCACTACACATAACAAGAGAGTCCGTTCGTCTTTACGGACTAAAAGAACCTACTGGTGAATTATTAGCAAAGGTGAAGCACTTACCTATTGTTACACCGCCTGTAATAGAACTCTTTGTTGAAAGAGTAAAGCGTGTAAAGCCTGACCCACAGGTGATAGCGCAACTAAAAGAACTTCAACCTAAAGCGTTTATGGTTAGAGGCAAAGGTAAATCTAATCGTGAAGAAGCAGAACTTTATACACGACTTATCTATGAACTAATGGAGAGTGGCGTATCGGGTTATCGCATAGCAAAAGAACTTGGGGTTACTCATAGTGCGCTGGCGTTTCGTTTAGTGCGTTACGGATACACAACAAGCAACGGAACTTCGCGTTCATACAGAAAACTAACTAACCGAAAGATAGAAGGAGAAGGAAATGCCGAACTGGTGTAGTAACGAATTAACAATAGAAGGTAGTCCTAAAGAACTTTCTAAACTAATAAAGAAAGTTGAGATTACTAAGTCAGAAGCAACAGAAACTCATTCTGAGTCAATCTTCTCTTGCCACAGAGTTATCCCAAGACCTATTGACCAAGAAGCAAATTGGTACGAATGGAATGTCGCTAACTGGGGAAGCAAGTGGGACTTGAATGAGGTTCGCTTTGATGGGTCAGTAGAAGACAAAGTAATTGTTTATTCTTTTGAGAGTGCTTGGTCACCTGTTGTACCTGTGGTTGAAGCACTCGCAAAAGAGTTTAAGAAACTTTCTTTTACTTATACTTTCTATGAAACTGGTAGCGACTACTGGGGCGAACAATCGTATAAAAAAGGAGAACTTATTAGTGACGAAAGCGGTGATACAAGTAGCGCAGGTTGCGAAAGACTTGAATACTTAATGGGTAGTCACCACTACTGCGCTGAGTGTTATGACCAAGTGGAGTGCTACGGAGATAAAACACCGAACCTTTGCGAAGATTGTTTAGCAAAAGATGATGAACAAGAAGTTTCTTTATGGGAAGGAGAAACAAATGTTAAAGATGTATCAGGTTTCTAGTGGTGTCTATCAAACAAAAGACGACCTGTTTCGGATAAAGAAGATAGACAACAACAAATGGAGTTGGTTCGTAAGAAGTGGCTCTGGTTGGATAGCAAAAGATAAAAGACAATACAAAACTAAAACTTGGTGCGAAAGATGTATTGAGGTTGAAAGTGGTTTTGTTTATGATGATGAAACACTATGGGAAGGGTAAAAGAAGAATGGCAATTAAGTCGTACAAAGTAGAACTAACTACCGCGATTGCGGTAACGATAGACAATGACGAACACACCGCTAACAACTTGTGGGAAGTTATTGTGGGTAAAGCAAAGACACAGATGATAGACCAAGACCTCAACGATAAAACTTATGTGTTGAAGGTTGTATCCGAAGTTACAGAAAGGGAATAAAAAATGGTACTAGACACAGGAACAATGATAGGAATGATTATCGCTCTCGTTGGCTCTCTCTCAGTAATGGGATTGTTTTGGAAAGAGAACATTCAGTTACAAAAGAAGGTTCGTATCCTTCAAGTAGCACTAAGAGATGAAAGGAGAAAGAAGTAATGGGAACACTATTCGTTCGTAAGATTACAGAAGCAGATGAACTATGGGTCTGCGATAACTGTAACCAACAAGGTGTCCGAGCAAATGGCAAAGACATTATGGGTGCTAAAGAAGTTGTGATGTGGTTCTGTTACAACTGCGTAAGAAAAGTAACTGGGGTATGAAGTGCCAAGAGAAAACTGCTTACCCAACTAAATACAAAGCAGAAAAGGCTATGTCTTTGATTTGGAAAAATCATTGGCTAAATAACAATAGAAAGAAACCTTGTGCTACTTACAAATGCGAAATCTGCGGTAAGTGGCACTTAACAAGCCAAGCCCGAAGGGACAAAACAAATAGCACAAAGAACTAAGACCTGTATTGGTTGTTACGAGGCACTACCACTAGCAAGGTTTAACAAGTTTCCGCAAGGTTCATACGGCAGACGAGCAAGGTGTAAGTCGTGCCAAGCAATTCAACGCAAAGGTTCTGCTGATAGAACGGCAAAACGATTAGCGTTGGAGTCACAAGGCAAAAGACAATGTAGCAAGTGCGGTAAGAAGAAAGCCTTATCTTCTTTCCAACTTGCTAAAAGACAAAACCGCCAAGCAACACGAAGCGGAGTATGTAAGCCTTGTGTAAGTGAAAGACAAAAGAACAATCATTTAACTAAGAACCAAGAGATAAGGTTGTTCGTCTATAACTACAAGAAGAAACACCCTTGTAAAGTATGCGGTGAAACTGATGTAGAGATGTTGGAGTTTGACCACATACACTCAAAGAAGTTTGACATTAGCAACGGAATAGCCAAAGGTGTAAGTATGAACTTGCTAAAGAAGGAACTTGCTAAGTGTGTAGTGTTATGTTCCAATCACCACCGCAAGAAAACACACGCTGAACGCAACACTTGGATACACAGGCTCGCAAAAGAAGATACAAAAAGAAAATAAACTAAAGGGGGATAGATTGCCAACTGGCAACCTATCCCCCTTTTTTTGCGCCATAAGTTACTCGCTGGTAGGGTGTCCTTATGGCTTACGCAATCAAACGCAAAGGGCGATTTACCGCCTATTACCGCCAAGACGGAAAAGTCAAATCCGTAGGCACTTACTCATCTAGGGCTAAAGCACTTAACGCTGGATTACTTGCCGAAGAAGGCGAGTTTAATCTAATGCCCGAAAACCAAAAGACATTCAACACTTACTTAGAGCAATTAGCACTTTCACCCGACATCAGAGTAATCACCCGTAAGAACTACATCACCCTGCTAAAGAAGTATGCCCAACCTTCTTTAGGTTCTAAGCGCATCTCCGCAATTACCAAGAAAGACATTAAGGCATTGTTGGATAACCTCGCAAGCAAAGGGGTTAGCCCAAGCACACTCTCACACCTAAAGACTTCTTTAGGTTCTTTATTCAGGCTCGCCGTTGATGATGACGCAATAGCCACAAACCCAACCCACCGCATAAGACTAAGCACGCCCAAGCCTGACCCCACCTACACCCTAGAGCCTAAAGACTTTCAGGCTATCTTAAAGAACTTACCCACAGACGGAAGCGTTCTTTTAGCCCAGTTTCTCATAGCCTCTGGCTGCCGTTATGGGGAAGCCACAGAACTCAGAGTCAAAGACTTTAACTTCCAATCCAAAGAAGTCTATGTCAGGCGCACAGTTTCAGATGTTGGCTACGCATACCAGCCCGCAGGGACAAAGTCCGAGGGGACAAGATTTCTTGTTGTTCCAGCAACAAAAAACGGCAACAAACGAACTGTTGTTCTGAGCTCAGCTCTAGTAGCAGAGATAAAGAAGTTTGTAAAGGCAAAAGCCTTAGCAAAAGAAGACCTGCTCTTCTCAAAGCACCTGGTTGAGAAGAGGAGTAAAATAGAAAGCCCTACCACAAGCGTAGTAGGGAAGCCTTACACCATTGGAAGCAGGACATTCCAACACGCAACAGCGTATTCGTACAATGTGGGCGGTTGTAGGTGTCAGGTATGTAAGGAAGCGGTCAGGGAGTACCGCAATCACTATAGAAAGGACAAGGGAAAGGGCAAGGTAGAAAGCCTTAGCAAAAGCGAAAGCCATAGCAAAAGCCATAGCAAAAGCGAAAGCCTTAGCAAAAGCCATAGCAAAAGCCTTAGCAAAAGCGACGGACACCTACCTCGTGACAAGTGGCGAGCCATTTGGAACGAAGCCATCAACAAGTCAGGGATTGGTTGGTATCCAACCACTCACGACCTACGGCACGCTAACGCTACCCAGTTGTTAAAGAACGGGGTAGATGTGCACGAGGTCAAAGAGCGGTTAGGTCACCAGTCAATCGTAACTACGGAGAGATACCTGCATCGTATCCGCCACCAGCAGTCAAACGCAGCCGAGGTTGTGAATGACTATTTGGAGTGATTATGAAACTAACAACAAAAGGAAAGATTGTGTTTGGGTCGTTGTTTACAGCGATGTTTTTGGCTTTAGGAATGGTGGTTTTACCACCAGCCCTTAGTCCAGAAAAAGCCGAAGCACAAGCAGTAGAGCAAGAAACGCAAGAAGATGTACTTTCCAAGTATGTCAATGCAGATGATTTAACTGACCCTCAGTTAGTTGAGTTACTGCAAGCCGTAGGCTTCAAAGGTCAAGACCTTAAAGAAGCGTGGGCTATTGCGATGAAAGAATCACACGGTAGCCCTCTATCTCACAACGGTAATCGTAAGACAGGAGACAACTCCTACGGTCTATTCCAAATCAATATGATTGGTTCATTGGGAGATGCAAGAAGGGATAAGTTCAATTTGGCTTCAAATGCTGAACTGTTCAACCCTGTGGTAAATGCCCAAATCGCTTATTTTATGAGCGGTGGAGGTAAAGACTGGAGCGCGTGGAAAGGAACAGAGACTGACGTTGTAAAGCGTTGGTTAAAGAAGTTCCCTTCTTAAGCATAAGTCGTAGCCAAAGCAAAAAGCAAAAGCCATAGCAAAAGCAGGCGCATAATGGAAGCCCCCTCAGAAATGAGGGGGTTTTCTTTTTGTGTTACACTCAGAGAAGGAAAGGGGGTAGTAAATGGCAAAGCATCACGACAAGGTTGCAGCAGCATTAGCAACCAGAATTGCAAATATGCCTAAAGGCGAAGGTTATAAGAAGCCTGGAAGTATGAATCCAAGAAAGACTGGATTTATGAGCATTAAGGCTAATGAAGCCAAACGGATTTTAAGTAAGTAAGAATAAGCCCTGAGAAATCAGGGCTTTTTCTTTATCCTTGTACTTATGTCACTTCCATTAGCCACTTCATACCACGCAGGAGACCGTTCTTTTGAACGAGATGTAGACTATCGCCTTGCTTCAAATGTAGTAAAGAGTGGTCGTCAAACAACACAAGAAAATGGAAATATCCTTCACGAAGACCGTGACCCAGACAATATTGACCACGTAATTAAAGTGATTACCACTCCTCACCCAAAGAAGATTATTACAGTCATTAGAGATAAGACTCGCCCTTTTGCAGAAGAGAAAGCAAGAGCAAAAGCAGACAAAGCTGCAAAAGGAGAAGCAAAAGCAAAAGAAGATACAACCGCTGCTCGTAAAGCAGCACAGAAAGCAAGGAAACAAGCACGTTCTGCAGCGGCTAGTAACAAACAGCCTAAAGGCAAGAAGTAAAAGAAGAAGCCCCCCAAATAACTGGGGGGCTTTTCTTAGTCTCTACACGAGTAACAAATACCGTCAGAAGATTCTTTTGGTAGTTCTTCAAACTCTTCAAAACATTGTAAGCACTTTGTTTTCATTTACTGTCCTTGATTAATTTGACCTCACAAGCGTCTGTTGTACAGTAAGCCTCTCCGATAGCATCGGCTGCCATACCTGCGTAGACACCTGATAAGTCAATTGGCATTAGATTCATACGACCTTCTTCATACTCTTCAGATGTAATCTGTGTGTAAGGCATCTGAGGATAGACCATATTACCCATTGGTAAGAAACTAATCGTCTTTAGCTGACCATCGTGCATATGCAAAATAGAAGCAATAGAGTCTGCTTCCTTCTCAGGGTCAAATGTGACGGTTACAGAAACAGAGTTATCTGACCAGTAACGCTGTACAACTACAGCAAGTGCAACCTTCTCGTGAACTGAAACTTCTTTTTCGGCTCTCTTTGCGTCCGTTTCAATTGGGAAGAAGACAACGCTTGTTGTTTCTGGAGATTCAGAGGCTGGTTCAACTCTGTAGTTAGCCATCTTAAATAGCGGAAGCATTGGGTCAGAGTTTGCAAAGCGGATTGCTCTGTTAAAGAACTTACCGCCTGATGCCCAGTGAACCCCAGGAGACTCACCAGCAAGGATAGACACAGTTCCTGATGGCTTTACCGTAGTCATCTTGATTGACTGACGGATTCCAAGCCACTCGGAGTAAGACTCGTCATACTTCTTTACGACTTCGTAGCCAGTGTTTAGCCAGTCACGCAATACAGTCCAACCGTTGTTATCTGCAAAGTTAGCAATACCAGAGATTGATGTTCCGATACGGCGGTTGCGTTGCATAATTGCGTTCGTCTCTTCCCAGTGAGTTGGAAGAAGAGTTACGGTCTTGGCGTAAAGGTACGCAAACTTCAATGTTCTTTTGAAGTCCTCTAAATCAGTGTGACGATTTAAGTAAGTCTCAACAAGTGTGCAACACTCATAAGATTCAAGAGACTGTTCAGCACAAGGGTTGTAGCCAGCAATTCGCCAGTCCTTGTTGTTAGGTGGGTCAATGAGACGACCGTACTTGCGTGATACATCCATCCACACAACTCCAGGCTCACCGTTACGGACAATGCCGTCAATAATCTTAGAGAAGTCTGAACCAACCTTTGCTTCTACAGAGTTGTTAGACATCCAAGCCCAACCTGGGTTAGCAGGGTCGTACGAGTTGCGTTCAGGAAAGACCTCTGGGTTCTTAAGGTTTAAGAAGGTATCATCATCAATCTGACCAATGAGAAGCTCAGCACTACGGCGCACATTGCCTGAGACAACGCACACACCAATCATATTTCCAATGTCAGCAATATCTGTCTTAGATAACTTCCCACCAGCACGACCAGTAAACATCTTGCTGATGTGGGTGTGCAGTCTTAAGAGAGGTTCGTGTCCTGCGGCTGTTCCACCAAAGGTTTTGATTGGTGCACCTGCTGGGCGGATTTCTTCGTAATCAAATACTGGAGTCTTCGTATCTGGCTTGAGGTAGGAATTGATGAGGGCGGCTGTAGATTCAACCCATCCTTCTCTGGTGTCAGGGATTTTATACTCGTAAGTTTCTTTTGGTTCATAGATTGTGAAGTCCTTATCTGCTCCCTTATCATCAAAGCCAACGCCCACTCCGAGCATTGAGGCTTCCATAAGGAAAGCGAATGGTTTGGCTGGGTCGGTCTTTACCATTGACCCAGTAGATACAAACGCACAGTTCTGCAAAGCAGCAGAGTTGCGTTGCTCATTAACGAGTGGGGTACCCATTACCCATAGTCCACGTCCAGGTGGAGTCCACTTCAGGTTGAAGAGACGGTCAAATGCTTCTTTAGCCGAGGCTGCTGCCTTAGCGTCTGACCAAGGAAGACGCTGACGCTTAGCGTGGTCTTTCTGCAGTGAGTACATACCGTTGATGACACGCTCACATACATCTACCCAAGTCTCCTTAGTACCATCTGCCTTTAGGCGTGAATAGGTACGAAGAAAAGTGATTTCTCCAACCGAGTTTCCAGCGGCATCCCTATACCCAAAAGGAGCCTTCTTGTCCTTGTACGAAGCGACGAAGTCAGTTGTTAGTTCAAAAGAAAACAGACCCAATTCCTTACCACCATTTCTATGTTTGTGTAAATACCCCTCAACAGGGAGACCTATTGTGCCGTGGCGAAACCTACCACGCACTTGCTAACTTTGTTTACTTCAAAATCTATCTGCGCAGGGTGAACCGTAGTTCAAGTTACAGTAGGTACTGTTATCAGATAGTTAATCTTCTATTGAAGACTGGATAATCTTAGTGACTGTATCTTCTTTTAAGGTCTGAGGTAACTCTCTCAGAGCTTGAGCTTTGTCTCCAAAGATGGCAGAGAGAACTCCACCAGCACCTTGACGCTGTGCTGTAATCTGAATGAACTCTTTGTCTGAGGCCATGTCGTTAACTTCTTTAACCATTTTAATTAAGCGGTCAACTTCTTGAGACACGTTTGGGTCTGCGTATCCACCATTCATTTCTTCAGCAAAACGCATAAAAGCGACTCTTTGACCCTGCATTTCAATCATTGAGGTCATCAAAGCCTTGAGTTGGTCTTTGGTCTTGACTTCAATCGGCAGGTTAAAAGCACAGGTGTTTTGTGGTTTAAAGGCTGGACAGTTAGCAGCCACAAAGCAAGTGTCACATTGCCTTAAAGATGTTTGCTGGGTCTGTACTACTGGGATGTCCATAAGAACATCTTTACCGTCTTCATCTGTTTCAACCACGGTCTTCATTTTGTACCCAAAAACAGGTAGGTTCTGAACCTCTGAAGGGTCTCTTTGGACTACTTCTGGGCGTTCAAGTTTCCGCATCTCAGAAGCACTGTTATCAGAAAGTACCCCCCCTAGTTCCATCAAACCACTCATAAGTGGGGTGTCGCTGTTATCAGATACTTCCTTGTTTTTGCCACCATCAATGATGTGCAAATCAGGGGTTTTCTTGTCCATTGATGCCTCTAACTGTAGGTATGACCAGACCGCAACTCTAGTCGCTTCAAGGGTGTTATCTTGGCTAAACCCTAAATAGTCTAGCCCTGCCTTCTCTACAATGCGTTTGTAGCGAGGGCGTGCCTGGTCTTTCATACGCTTTGGGTAACGCTTAATTTGAGCGCCATCCCAGACGATTGTTTCACCTCTGCGCATTGGACTAAGCCACGACAATGTGCTGGCAGTGCTAAATGGTACCTGTCGGATGTTGTCTGGCTTGGCACAGGCAAGGGCGTGATACTGAGTTCCAAACTGCCTCTGGTAGCCCCGTGTGAGGGCGGCTAGGCTGGTTACAGCCTCAATCTCATCATTGGGTATGACTACGTTCTGGTAGGTCTGAGACATTAGTTTAAGGGAAGGAAGCCCATACTCTTCGTGCCAGACTACCCAAAACTTAGGGTCGTGTTCGTAGAAGTGTCGCTGTGCTTCTACCCATTCTTTACCCAAAACAATGGAGTCAAACTCCATAAAAGCTGATGCTCTCTCAGAGTTATCCACAAGGAACTCTTGGTAATCAGCGGCTAAAGAAGTTAATTCTTCTTTTGAGAGCCCTGCTTTGTCAGCTTGAGCTGCACCAGACTCAATGAACACCTGGGTGTCAGCGTCAAAATGCTCGCTAATCAACCATCTTTTGGTAGTAGGCAACCCTCTTTTGCGAAGAGTCCAAAAGTTGAGTCCCATTGACTCAACCTTTGAGCCGAAAAGAAGATTGCGATTGGAGCCTACTTCAGCCCCGCTAAAGATGATACGCATCAATCAGACCAGAGTTCAGCCACTGTATCTTTTGGTCTTTGAGCTTGTTCTGAACGTGCGATGTTGACTTTGTTAATAGCCTCTTCAATATCTGACCAGCGTCGTACCTTCTTTGGAGCATCTGGTCGGTTCTCAACGGCTGCAAAATTAGGGTGGCTAAAGAGGATTGCTGGAACTCGTTGTTCTTCAAACACCCAAGCACACATAGTTGGGTCAGCATCTACATACATCTCAATCGGAGCTCTGGAACGAGAGATAACGAACTGTCTCTTCTTTAGGTCCTCACCTGCCAGCTCAAAAGAAGAGTCAATCAAGTCGTCGTAGTTAATGATTCCGTGCGACTGTAACCATTGCTTAGCATCTGCTTCTTTGCGAGAAGTCATAATGGCAACACGGTTGTTGATGTTTAGGGCGTAGTAAAGCGCCACTCCTGCACGGATTGGTTCCCCAGAGTCCGAACTTAGTACGCCGTCTAGTGATACGAGTATGTTAATGGTCTATCCCTTTGCTCGGTAGGTTGCCGCTCTTCTAATTAGGGTCTGAGTATCGGGCAGTTCAACGCCGTAGGTATCGTCTGCTTGTTGCGCTTTGTATGCTGACCAGTACTCAGACATCTTTCGTAGGGCAGGTACGGTTCCGTACTTCTTACCAGCCTGCCATCTATAGTTGTAAAAATCTGCATAACCTTCACCCTCTGGACGGAAAGCAAACTTCCGTGCTCCGTGGATGTCTTCATACATTGCAGAGCCCTGTATTAGGGCTGCGTGTAGTTGTGCCTCTGCATTACGGCGTGCTGGGTCGTTCTGGGCTCCCTGCACATCAGTCAGAGCCTTGGTATAGCGTGTGACAATCTCTGTTGCCTTTACTAGGTCACGCTTTGCAAACTCGTCCCATACACGGTTCTCTGGCGCAGAGGTTTGCTCAGGGTGTACTGTCCACTCGTTGTGGGTTAAGTCGTAGGCTGCGTAAGGGTTGATAGTGCGAATGTCAGTAGCACCTGGGTTTACGTAAAAAGTAACCTCGTACCCATTCCAATTCTGTGTCTCTGGCTGTAAGTGATTGCGGAAGTCTTCATTCAACATACGGCTAATCTCTACATCACCAAGACCCTTAAACTCTGGGTGTGCTCTGCGGAATTGGATGTAGTTCACTCCAATAAGAACATCTAAATCTCCAGGTTGACGTGCTGCTGACCACTGGTATGAGACACCAGAGCCTGCAATCCATACGTGTGCCCATAGGTTTGGGTTACGGTACTTCTCGTTTAGAAACCCAAATAGAAGTTGCAGGATTCCATTACGAACCCATCCCTTTAAAGTCTTTTCTGAGAATAACTTAGGGTCTAACTCTGTTTCGGGGGCGGAAAAATAGGAGGTAGCAGTTCCCTGAATGTGTACAGGGTTTGAGTTACTTCCTAAGTTCTTAAACATAGCCTTAGTTTAGAGCGTATTAAGCTTTTGTTGGGTCTATCCCACGTTCAGATAATGCTTCAGCAATCTTTGCACGCTGCTGCTCACCAGGAGACACAGGCTGTAAAGCATCAACTACGGCTTTAGCAACACGTTCAGCCAGTAGGAAGTCATCTATCTCTGATACTAACTGCTTGCTAGTCTGATAGATGTCGTAGGTACTAGCAATACGCATCACGTTCTCAGTAACAGGAATTGTTTCTAGCGTTCCATCTGCCTTAATTACGACGGAATATGCTGCTTGAATCTGGGGTGTCTCTTCAGTCATTAGTTTAGTCCTAACAGTTTTTGTTTGCGTTGGTTTACTGCGATAGATACTGGGCAGAAATTACAGAGGTAGGTCTTTGGACCTGCTTCATCCTGGTAGCGACCCATACCCTCTGCTTTACGTTCTTTTGCAGTATTAGGGATGAGTAATTTTTCTTTAATTTGCCAATCGCTGCAGCCGTCTTTTGGCTTGTTATGTTGTTGGTAGCATTTCATTGCGTCTTCAAGGAACATAGAGCGGGAGTCGTAGAAAGTATCATCAACTTCGGCTAAACCTTTAGAGCCTCCGCCTTTAATCTGACGAACAATTTCTTTTTTAGACTCTGTCTTTGCCCAAGCACGTAATGGGAGAACAAACAACTTACCTTTATGTGGCTCACCTGATGGGAATACGTGTGCTTCACAGGCGATTGCTAACAGGTGGTCTTGTTCTGGGTCACCATCGTATGGGGGAAGTTCGTCTAAAGATTGACAGACAAGACAGTACAACAACCGAAACATCGGTTCATTGTCCATCTTCTTTTCGCCAAGAATAGGTACGTTACTCATTGTGCTCCTTGTATTAGTCCGAATATCCTAACAGATTATTTATTTTTACCTTTATATTTTTGATATTGGTCGTTTGGTCCCTTTGGTGGAACTTGACCTCCAGAAGCCTTCTTTACTGGTTTAGCGTGGTAAGTCTCAAGAGAAGCACGGTTCTTTGCTTTTCCTCCAACACGTCGGTCGTTAAACAAGTTATGGGGTTGTCTACGCTCAAACTCACCAGGGTCTGGTGCTCCAACTGCCGTTCTCATTTACTTGTTCCAGAGCTCGTGGTCTGTTGCTTCTTGCTTTGCTTTACGCTTGGCTGCACGCTCTTCCATCTTTGTTTCACGAGCACTCTTTACGCCAATTGCACGGCGAGTAACCGCTTGCTTTTGTGCAGTAGTTGAACTGTGGTAAACATCTGGGTAGTGCCATCCACCTTCGTGGTGTACAGCCAAAGGCGTGTTAGAACGTGGGTCGTTAACTGTGTAGTCAATGTTCTTTAGGCCCTTTAGAGATTCTGAAAACTGAGTGCCAGATAACCAGCCGTGTGAACGTGGTGCTCCTGGGTGACCTTCAAAGTTATTTCCTTTAAAAGGTTCACGAGCTGCAATAAGCGGTCCCGCGTTACGGTTAGAAGTTCTTTTAGCCATGATTACTTACCTGGGTTTACCTTGTTTGGGAACTCAGATGTGATGAAACCATAACCATAAAAAGGATGCAGTGATTGACGGTTGTCTAGCGTTGCTTCGTCACCGTTACCAGGAATTACCTCTGTATCTGGACGAGCTTTGCGATACTTGCCGTCTGTTGCGCCTGCATCTAGTGAGGCGTTCATTGAGCGTGATGAGTTAACTGTCATGTGAGTTCCTTTACCAATCCAATTCTCTTGCTGCTTGGCTCTCTGCCTGTGAAGAATGCTTAGGACGGTTCCAGTTACTATCTTGTGCCCGAAACGCGCCAGTCTCGTGGAGTGCTCTACCTTTGTTTTGCTTCCATTCCTCAACTAATTTAGCGCCTGTTTTAGCAGCTTTTCTAGCCTTACGACGGTCGTTCCACTCCATTAGATTTTACCTTTCGCTTTAAGCTTATCCATTTTAGCTTTAGACTTTGCAGCAGATTTCTTTTCGTACGCGTCAGCCCATTCCGATTTAGCTTTAAGTTTTGCTTCTTTTTTAGAACCAGGCTCAACCATCTTTGGCTTTCCTCGTCCTTTCAAAGTTGCGACACCAAAAAATTTAGTTGCAGGCTTTGAAATGTTTTCTACTGGAACTTTCTTAATTGGTTCTTTCTTTGGCATTGCTTTAATTGAGCCAGCTTTTGCCGCTGCTGCAACTGCAGGATTTTTAATACTCTTCGCCATTATCTTCTTCCTTGTCTCTGGGCTCGCTGGGTTTCCATCTTTTTACCCTCAGATAGTCTATCGGCAATACCAGACTTAATTATGGTTATAACGCTAGAAGAATTATCCTTTGGGTGCATTACGTGGTTATGCATAACCCCTAATGCGTGGTGGATAGTGGCGTCCATACCTAAAATCGTAGGGTGAATAGCGTTAAATGCCTGTGCGTGACTGTGGTGCTCAGTGGTGCCTTTAGTTGCTGCCATATCGTCTAAATGTTTAAGAGCTTGGTTTACTGCTGGAGCAATGACTTTGTGAGGAACTGCTAATCCCTTTAACTTACGGCTTGCTTGGTTACCCGCAGGTGCAGTTACATCAATATGGACAGGTTCACGTTGTGGTCCTGCTCCTGGAGCAAGGGTAGGACGAGTGCGCTCAGGTTTTGGAGCTACTGGCTCTACTTCTGTTCTTGTAAACTCTTCTGGACGTCGCTGACGTGCACGACCAGTATCTGCGTCTCGCACAACTGTCTTTGAGCGTGTTTTCTTTTTTCTTTTTGGACCTGGGTCAACAATAGTGATGCCGCGAGCAAGTTCGCCGCGCTTAGGGGCTCTAATACCTTTTTGCGCTAATTTTTTTCCAGTACTGATAACAGGTCCTGGAAGTTGAATTTTAGGAGCAGCAGAGGGACCCTGGTCTTCTTGCCCTACAGTTGGTCGGGCTTCAACGTCTGCTACTTTTGCACGGCCAGTTTTTGTGTCACGAGTAAGTTTCTTTTTAAACTTTACTCCTGGGTTAGCGTCAACACTTACCGCTGTACGTTCTGTTGTGCCCTTTACACCAGTTGCGCCGACACGTGCAATGCGCTTTGACTCAGATTCGCGGGCAGCAGCTAACGATGCTTCAGTTTCTTTAGCAATTTCGGCTTCACGCTCAGGTGTCATACCTACTTTATCTGAAGGTTTTGCTGCTGCTTTTTTCTTTTTAGCCATGATTAAACCATCTTCCGCTTTATACGGTCAGACATCTTTTGAGAGTAACAAGATGCACACATGCCTTTGCTGTGTAAAACCTGTACTGGATTCATAATAATTCCGCAGGTTGAGCATGGGTGTGAACCCTTGTAACGGGTTGCATTCTCAGCAATTTGACGTGCCTGAATCTCCACCATAAATGAGCCATCGCCATCGTCCATGATTAGCCCCTCTTCTTTCGCGTATTTTTCGTTCCAAAACGTTTTGCTGCGTCCATACCTGTGTCGTAATCAGATGTTACTGGAGTGCTATCTGGTTTATATGCTGTACCTGTGTTTGCTTCTTTTGCCACACTTCTGTCAGCGCCAAGGAATGCAACACTTGGTCGTCCTTGACGACGAGTACTCCAACCTTTTGGTTTGTAATCTTCGTTCCATTGGACGTGGGATAAAGGTCGCATTCCACCTTTTGCATACATCTCTGGGAGTTTAGGGTCAAAAGCTGAGGCATGAGTTGCTCCACCAATTAGCACAGCGTGCTCTGCTGCGTGACGGGCTACATCTTTGTACGGAGCATCTGGGTGCTTAAATACTGAGTTCAATTCACCGCTTGGATGAACTGCAAAACCAGCCAACCCATCAGGAGTACTAAACATCCGCATACCTTTATAGTCACTAACTTTGTGCACGTCTACTGCAGCACCCATTGGGCTTGCTTTCTTTGCACGCTGAATAAAGGCTTTAAAGTGCCCAGCTTCTTTTGGTGAATACTCTACGAAATGTGGAAAGTTATCTTCTTTAGACATTAGATGCCACCCAACTCATTACGAGATGCAGCTTGGAATCCTGCTGGTCCACCTGAGAACCAAGAAACACGTGGCTCTGAATAGACGCGGTCTATAGTTACGACATCGTCAATCCCTGGTTGTCCACGGAATCCGTAACCAAAACGGTCAGGGAATAAACGAATCTGTGGAAGTGGTGGACGAACCATTGCTTGAATATCTTTACCAGGAACGTTCATAATCATCAGTGCTTGAGTTGTTAACCGCTCCATATTGGATGTAAAAGGTCCGTTGTACTGCCAGCGCTTTGCTACCTGGTCAGGCTGAATTGGTGCACGCCATGGCTTTGTGTAGTCGTAATTACCATCAAATTTTTGCGTCATTATCGCCACGCTGGTTTCAAGTATGCAAGCATTGCTTGACGACGCTCATTGATTTCTGCAGGTGATGTAGCAACAGTATTTGCTTTACCGTCGTTAACAAGGTGAGGCGCTGGAAGTAACGCTACTTGTGGTGTACTGCGTAATGATTGATAAACATTTACGCCGTTTACATTTACGTAATTAGCTTTCATCTGACGTTCAATACCAGACATAGGATTGATTCCATCAGGCCAGAAGTACATAGATGGCTCAATGCGCTCACCTTTGTGCACACCACGTTGATAGGCTTTTTGGTTGACGCGAGACTTGATACTATCCAGCAAACGGTCATCACGACGTGAGCGGATAGTGCCAAGGTATCCATCAGGATACTCGGCAGATGGAACACGCCCCACACCAATGCGTGACGCATCCATAGGGTCACGGGCTACAGAAGTTCCTGAACCACCCTGATTGTTATAACCATAAACACCACCAGCACCTAGTGATTGCCAGTTTTGAGAAGGAGAAAAGTTGTTTGTACCGCCTGGCATTTAATCACCTCAATCGTCTTAAAAAATAATGTGCCCTCCATGGGCTTGTTCTTACGAACTAACCTTTTAAGAAGTTTGCTCCAGCGTCTGACTTTGGAAGCGGTGCTGAACCTGCATCATCAAAGTTCAACGTGCTACCAGATGTCTGACGAGACAACGATGCCCCTCTTTTTGGACGCCAAGCAGTTTGTTGACCAACACTTGTGTTGGTTGACTTGCTTAGTGACAGAGGAGCTTCAGTCTCTTCGTGGTATTGCGCTGCTCTACCAGTTTGACTTGTAGAACCGAACTCTGCAGAAGAAATAATGTCTGGCATATTAGTATGAAGCGCTGTTTCCGTCGTTAAAGTTTGGTGCTTGACGACCAGCTACTGAACGAACAGCTCTGCCACTTGACATTGTTGCTGATGCTGCTGGGTCGTGTCCTGCAGGAAACTTCACTGAGATGCGGTGACGAGCACCTGAACGCTCTGACTGCGCTGCATTACCTGCAGAAACATTTGAGCGGTTTGCTTTTCCACCAGATGTTGGGTCTCCAGCTTGTGTGTTCTTCTTTGGCATTTGCTTACCAACGGTTGGAGTTCCGCTTACATTGTTAAACTTTGCAGCGTCCATGCCCATATAACGACGTGGTGAAGCTGCGTGTTCTGCAGAAGCTAAAATTTCTTCTGTTGTTGGAATGTTTTTGCTCATATTCTTACCTGCTGATTCTAAGTGGTGGTTGGAAGGTGCGCCCATGCGACGTCGCATTGCGTGACCCATGTCTGTCCAATTTGCCATGATTACTCCTTGCTTTGGTATAAGGATACGACGGTTTTAGCTTGCTGTAATGTGAAAGACGATTGCAGAAATTTCGCCGTCTCGTGACTCAATAGTTGTAAACCCTGGCTTATCCGTTAAATCCATACCACGAGGGGCTACATACCCACGAGCAATGGCAATTGCTTTAACTGCTTGGTTTACTGCTCCTGCACCAACAGCACGGAGTTTTACCTCACGCTTGTCGTAAATTGCATGGGCAATGGCTGAGGCTACGCTTTGCGGATTGGAGCTTGCGCTTACTCGCAAAAACGGCTCTTCTTGTGATGCTTCTGGTGTGTTACTCAATTGTTAGTCCTTTGGTTCGGTTTCGTGTGCCACTCCCGAACTAAAGGATAGGTCTAAAACCGCGCTTGGTCTCGGTATTTAGGGTCTGACATTTGCTCAGCTACTGCCTTTTCAACTTCGTTAATTGAAAATTTTCCTACAAGGCGTGCTAAAGCGTAGGAATCGGCAGCATTGTCATCGTTGAACTCAACGCCCCATCGCTTGTATATCTGTAACAGCATCTCTTGCTTCTTGGCGTTCCCTTTACCTGATGCATACTTCTTCAATGTCATTGGGGGAACTTTAAGGGGGAATCTACGTGGGTCATCTTCACCGTACATATCGTAGATAGCTAACCGTACCGTTGCTGAAAGTTCTCCAAGAACTAACGCTGCTTGGCTTGCAAGAACTGTCCCTTCCATTGCTAAATCTACAACATCTAAATCATGTTCTTCTAGGTACATTAAATGGTCTGTTAACCATTGACGAATATCTACAAGACGTTCAATTCCAAAGTAAGGAGATTTGTACACCCAAGTGATGTGTTTCTTCGGGTCATCTAATGAGAGCGCAGTTAGCGCAAATCCTGTAAGGGATTGGTCAATGCCGATTGTTACATTACCTGCAGTGTTTAATCCGCCGTCTATTACCTTAGTTGTCATGAGGGTAGGAGTCCATTCTTGTGTGAACTAGTGACTCTAGTTCCTCAAGCGTTCCCCCGTTGTGTAAAATCTTATCTACTTTATACCCATCTAAATCGGATTCAGAAACGTGGGCATTAATTGCCGCAACTCCTGGACGTTTAACTCTCCAAAGTTGCCCATTACGTTGCTTAATACATTCAGCTTCGTTTACAAATCTAACATCAGAAATAACAATATTGTCTTTAGAGTTTAGGTCTTTCAAGGCTTGATGAATCCAAAAATCATCTCCAAAAGTTTTACGAGCACCTACACCTAAACTTTGAAGCAAATGCCTTATTTCAGGAAACAGAATCTTTGCTTGGTCCCAACCATAGGCACTAACAACGCCTTCAACTCTAAACCCGTCTCTAATAAAAGGATTTGTTTCAATTAACAACTCTCTAATCTTGTCTGCAAATGCAACACGGGTATACCCATAATTTTGAACAAGACTATTTGCAACACTGTCCTTACCTGATTGTGCGTAACCTGTTAGGCCGATAATCATGCGGAGAACTTATCCTTTCGTGTTGAACGGAAATCATTTGTACGACGAGTAATCTCACGAGAAACCAACGCCACATCTCTTTCAAAGTTGTTGGCTACAACCTCTACCATCTTGCGGTATGCGTAAGCGTGAGTAAGTTGGTCTTCTAAATCCATAATCTTTGGGTCAGCAGCAACTTGAGCTTTGATGAGAGTTACTCTCTCACCTTTAACTTTTGAATTGTCTTTAGCTAAAAACAATTGAGCCTCTAAAGAGTCTTTCTTTTTATTTAGAACATGCTCATCTACTTGACAGGCAGCTAATTGACCCGCAACAAAATTAGACCAAGCAGTTAACTGAGTAAAGAGGGCACTAAGTTCGTCACTATCTAAGACAGAGATGTCTCGTGGCATTTTTGGTTGCTCTGATTGGTCAGGCCACATATTAATGTTTTGTTCTGTCATACGCTTTACTGCTAAAGACGACATTGGACCTAAATTAAGCACCCCACTCCTCCAAATCCACTAAAGAGTTACAAGACTTGCAACCATCAGAACTAACGTTGCACTCAGGCATCTTCTTTGCTTTTACAGCAGCAATTACCTTTGATGCGCTAAAGAAAATACGTTCAACAATCTCATAGTCTGCTTTAACAGTGAACTCTTTAGTTGCTTGGTCTGCCTTATTCTCGTACAAGAAAACAATCTCTTTTGGCGCTTCATCACCATACATACGGTGCGCTAATTCTAAATACATCTGACCTTGCAGTAAGTGGCTGCGGAATGGACGGCGAATGTTGTTGAATGCTTTGGTCATATCTCCGCCAGCATCTGCAAGGATATCGGGGGCTTCAAAGCGTAGGGTTCCTGCGCCAATAGACTTGATTTCAATTAAGCAATCATCTCCGATGTCTTTAATCCAACCATCTGTATGACCTGCAATCCGTAGGTTGTCATCTACAAGGGTGACTTCTCGGTACTCCATAACATCTTTACGCCCACAATCTTTGCAGGCTGGAGAAATACCTATGGTCATTACCTGGCAAGCTAAACACTCAAACTTTCCATAAAGAACATTCATTGCCTGAAAACGAGACTGCCATTTAGCGTGAATGTAGTGTCCTTCGTCAAATATGTTTTGCAATCTAAGATTTGGTTTGGTTCTATTCGCTTCTCCACCCGTTAGTAAATGGTACGAATAACGGTGACACCAGTCAGGTTTGATTATTTCTGACGGGTGGAGTACGTCTTGGCGGCGGTCGTCTAACGGACGGCGCATAAGGTACCGTTCAACATCACCCAATAAGCGTGTTGTCGTCTTCTTTGCATCTAAGAACTTCTTTAGTTCTGTAGCCATGTTAGTCCTTACTGAAAATAAACTCCTTAAGAGTCATTTTCTTAGCGAATGATTTTTTCCACTTACGTATTAAAGCATTTCTTTCTCTGTGGCTCAATCCTCCCCAGATTCCGTGTGGTTCGTCACGAGTGACTGCATCCCACAAACAATCTTTTAGTACAGGGCACGGATTCTTACCATTTTCACCAAGGCAATAAACCTTGGCTTTATCGGCAATTAATTTATATCGGTCCTTATCTCTTGGAGGATAGAAAATATCTTCTTCCTCTTGGCTTTTAGGTGCGGCTCCAAAGCAACGTGCTTTAGACCACCACGGTGATTCATTTTCGTACATATATTAAGCATCCTTTAGACGGTCCCTCATCTCTAGAAAGTCGTCTTCAAGAAGAATTACGTAATTCTCCCCATCTAAATGGACGCCCAATACTGGCATACGTCCATCAAGGATGGCCTCTGTCGTTATTTTCTTCAACACCTCTGCCTTTACAGAAAAAGATTTCTTCCCTGTAAACTTATGCTCAATCAAGAGGTCGCTTGACCGAACATCTCCCTTATGGGACCAAAAGGCTCCAGATGCAGCCATAGTTTTACCGCCAATTTTCTTAGCTAGTCTTTTTTCGTGCTTCTGGGATTGCTTTTGGCCTTCAGTCTTCATCAATTGCCAATGGTGCTGCATCTGATGAGAGTACTGCAGTTTGTATTGCTTCTTTAAGGTCAACTTCTTCACGGATACTTGCAATGACAGACTCAATGCCCTGCCACTTACGCTCACCGTGATAGAACCAACCACCTTTGCGTTCAATAACGCCCATGATTACACCAAGAGAGGCGATTTCTTTAGCAAAATCAAACTCCCCAGGTTCACAGGCGCCACCTGGCGCAAAGTAGAAATCAAAGTATGCAACACGCTGTGGTGGTGCAGTCTTGTTCTTTAATGTGCGAACAACAATCTGTTGTCCAACTCTAACCTTGTTTGTGCCTGAACCAATTTCAATCCATTCCTTACGGCGTACTTCACAGCGGGTAAAGAACGCATAGTTCTTTCCTTCTCCGCCAGGGGTTGTGCGAGGGTCACCGTGCATTACACCGATTTTCATTCGGTACTGGTTGATAATCAACCCAAGAACAGGACGCTCATCCTCAGTTAGAGAACGTTTCATTGCTGTGCCAACTACACGGAAAAACTTATTTGTAAGAAGTGCTCCACGACCAACGGTTGCCTCGCTCATATCTTTTTCCATCTCTGGCATTGGGGAGAGGGCTGGTAATGAATCAATAACAATTGCGTCTACAGATTTGGACTCAGCAAACTCAATGACTGCTTGGTATGCCTCCTCCATAACAGACGTTTCAATAACAATAACGCGAGACGTATCTACGCCACACATTTCGGCGTACTCTGGCACCCATTGTTCGGCAGCTACCCACACAGTTGTGTAGTCAGCGTTTAATGCTTGATTCGCTGCAATAGTTTTAAGAGCGAGAGCTGTCTTGCCGTGCGACGGTTCCCCAATGAGTTCATTCCATTGGTTACCAGGGAAACCCCCACCCAATACAAAGTCAAGGGTAGTAGAGCCACTAGTGATACGAGGAATAATGTCGCTCCGAATATCGGACGCCATAACGACAACATCGCCTTTAAACTTCTTGTTAAGTTGTGCAATAAGTTTGCGTGCATCAGCATTTATCAATTTACTCTCCCAATAATCCCTTGTGGATTCCAATTACTTTGAACGTCATTTCCTTGCGCAGACTTTGCACTGCCTTCTACTGTGGCTCCAGTCAATGAACCGTAACGACTTCCTGCTTGTGTTATTGGGTACCCACAGTCATAACATCTGGCTGCAGCGTTCTGGACTGCCATGTAGTTGTTACCGCCGCACTCAGGGCAGGAATCAGTTTGACTTGCACTTTGTGCTTTAGAAAGTGGTTGCGTGTATGCAGGCTGTGGCATTGCAGCCAATGGCTGCTGTGAAGGTGGCATTGGCACATCTGCGGGACGTGCAGCAGGTTGCGCAGGTTGCGCTCCAAGTTGTTTAGCCCACCAGTCTGCAGTACTCATTTTGCTTCTCCCCACTTGTCTACAATTTTTACATCAGCAATAAGAGGAACAGTCATCTCTGGTAGGTGGATACCTTCCATAGATAACCGAATTGCTTCGGCTGTCTCTTCTGCTAAATCTTCACGTGCAACTGTAACGAGTTCATCGTGTACCGTCAACACCACATTAACATCTGGCTCATCTATAAAACAAGAATGTGCTCTAACAATGGCGAGTTTCATCAAATCTGCTGCAGAACCTTGGATAACGGTGTTAAATGCTTGTCGGTCTGCTCTGCTCCGAAGTCCTTTATCTGTGGACTTTAGGTCAGGGATGTAACGACGGCGACCAAAAACAGTCTCTACAAAAGGAGTTGGAGATTGTTGGCTAGCTAATCGCGTGACCTTTGCTTTGTATTTAGCAATCGCATTAAACCTGTCGGTAAAGTCATTCAAAAGTTTTCTTGCTGCGTCCACAGTTAATCCAAGAGACGAAGCAATTTTGTCAGGCCCCACACCGTAGGTCATAGCTAAAACCAGTACTTTACCTGCTTTACGGTCAAGGCCAACGGTGTCGCCAATAGTTGTGTAGATGTCTTTACCATTTAAATAGTTGTCCATCATAATTGGGTCGTTAGAAAATGAAGCAACAATTCGTGGCTCAATCTGAGAGTAATCAGCGACTACTAACTTGTAACCATCAGGTGCTACAAAGAGATTACGAATCAATTTTCCATACTGACCACTGCTTGGAATGTTCTGTAAGTTTGGGTCACTACTGGAAAAACGCCCTGTCTCTGCTCCGTGCGACTTAAAGCTTGTGTGTACTTTTCCGTTAATTAAAAGAGATTTCTTTTCAATAATGCGTGACTTACCTGCATTAGTACGGACAATGTCTCCGCCTAGATAAGGCATTACATATGTAGTCATAAGTTTGTTTAAGTCTTGATACTCAAGAATGGCATCAACAAGCTCATCTTTAGAGCGATAAAACTCTAACGCTTCTGATGAAACAGAGTACTGGTTAATAGTCAAAGGTAACCTTGCGGCTAACATATCTTGACCCTTAGTAGTCAAAGCAATCTTAACCTTGAGATTAGGTTTAATACCACGACCACCTTCTTCTTTAGGTGAAAATAACAGTTTCTGTTTTTCTTGCACAGAGTTCATAGGAAATGGCTTACCTGCAAGTCGGTATGCACGAGCAACTGCAGCATCAATGTCTATCTCAAGGCGTTTTTTTAAATTAGTTAACTCTTCCACATCAACAGTTGCTCCAGCTAACTCCATGTCACAAAGTGCGCCAACAATATCCATCTCTAAACCCCACACACGAGCAAGACTTCCAGTTAACTTAGGCGCCAACTCTTTGTACAACTTCCAAGTAACCTCAGAGTCAAACCCTGAGTAATGTGCTACCTCTGAAAAGGAGTGGACCTCAACCATTGCTCCAATACCTTTTTCAACTTTAATCTTCAGATACTTTTCAGCACAGTCTTTTAGGCCAAGCTTTCCACGATTACGGTTGTCAATAACAAAAGCAGCCATCAAAGTGTCAAAGAAAGGCTTCTTGGGTACTACGCCTCTGTAATACTTAGCAATTGATTTGAGGTCAAACTTAATGTTATGACCAACCTTTAACTGGTCACTAAAAAACAATGGCTTTAATGCTTTAAACACATCGCCTGGCAACAACTGCTCTGGTGGCGCATCAAACACTGGAGTCCACTTGGCTTGGTTCTTTGAGTAGTCAGTTTCTTTTAGCTCTTTACCTGCAGCAAGTTTCTTTTGACCACTTAACAATAGTTCTTTATCCCACTTTAAAAAGTCACCATTAGGATGACCCATAGGAATTACATCTGTACGACCCTCAGTAGCTAATGACAGCCACAACACATCATTTACAACAGGTTGGATTCTATTTTCTCCAACTGTTTCTACGTCAAATGCAAAACCATCTACCTTGGAGTAAAACTCAACAAGTTCTTCAAGTTGTTTCTTAGTTGTAATTATGTTCATTTAATACCCCTCAAGTTAGTGTGTAGTAGGGGCCTGGAAACGGAAGACAGGCCCCTACTACTGTGGAAGTTTTACGCTATTGAACGTGCGATTTCAAGAAGTTCAGAGCGAGGGGTCTCTCGGACTACTTCGTCTGCCGTAAATGACTCAGCAGATGCAATCTGTTCATTAACGTTTTCAAGGTCTAACTTCCACTCCTCGGCAAGGTCACGTCCACGTACATAGTTGAGGGTGTACTGTGTCGTTGGACCTGTTCCCATGCGAGAAATTTCCCAGAACTCACGGTCAAGTGGTCCCTTACGCTCATCGTCATGAGCCTTCTTAATCTGACGAGCCAATGATGGTGGAGCAGTTAGAACCTGCACACCTGTAGTCTCGCCAACAAGAACGAGAATGTTAAAAGCAAATTTGCCACGAGGCTTATCACCAAGGATGTCGCAAAGTGGGCATGTGTCTCCGATACATACAAAGGACTTCTTGCCCTTTGGACGTTCAATCCAGTGCTGCTCGTAAGTAGCAAACGGACGGTCTTGGAGGAACTTGATGAGCTGTGGCTCATCTGAGAAACGGAAATCAGTTGGGAACTCTGAGTTGTCTGTCTTTAACAGAGCATCTACTGCATCCCAACCTTCTTGTACGGTTGTTCCAACCTTTGGCTGGATTGTTTCGCTGTCTTCAGCGAGGTATGTGTCAGCATCAACTGACGGTTTTGCAATCGGCATTTGGTTCCTTTGGTAATGAGGCCTAACGGCTCTCGGTGGATGTGATGTCCTTCCAGCGGCTAATTAGTGCCTCTGTAAGGTCTTCGTGCTGGCCCCACTCTACGCGAGCAGTGCCTATCAAGCCTCTCTTGGCGAACTCGTCAACAGTGGCTTCAATCAGCGCTCTAGTGTATACCCGATTGCCTCCAGTTTTCTTGCCACCAAGTGTCTTGGCACGAAGTCTGTATGGCGCTCTTGGTATGTAACCTTTGCGCTCCCATAAACGGATAGTCACAATCTGTTTTTCCAACGCTAGTGCTAATGCACCGATTGTAAATACTTCTGTGTCTTCTCCGCCTAATCGCTTAATGATTGGGTTTGCATCCCAACCGTTTGTTTCTCCCGCCTTACGACGAGAAACCTTTGGGTCTGCCTCACGGCGTTTCTTCTTTGAGCCAGGTATGTATTCTAAATCGGCAAATGCCTTTTCAATTTCATCCTGCCCTCTTAATCCAGCCATGTTACTTCTTTAGCACCAATGCCCAAGTAATTGACTGTGGATACATCTCGTCTACTTCTTCTTCCGTAAGAACGTCTTCGTATAGAGCGGCCATTAATGCGTCTTCATCTACAACACGAATTGTCTTATACAAAACATCTTCAAGCTCGTGTTCAGTAATGATTTCTTCTGCTCGCGCTTCGTCAATCTTGCGAGATACACGGCGTTGTTTAACTACTGCGGAGTAACCCTCTACTTCTTCTGGAAGTTCAATAACAACATTGCCTTTGTCATCTTCTTCGCCAATTTCATCAAGGTTCTCAAACAACAATGCACGGAGTGCTTTCTGTTCCTTCTCAAGAAAATCTAACTGTGACTTTAAAAAAGCGTACTTCTTAGTGCGAGCAATTAAATCATTCTCGTCTGAGAAACGCGGTTCATCATTTTTTACTCTTGCCATTATTCCCCCTTTAAGAAACTCAAGAGACTTCCTACTGTTAAGTCTACGCCACCTTTTACGTTGATGCCTGTTCCATCCATAACAGCGTCTGCTACAGCGTTTTTTTGCATTAACATTTGGTGTTGTCTTTCCTCAATGGAGTTTAGCACGAGGAAGTCTTGTATGACAACATGGGACCAAGTACTGGAGGCGCGTCGGATGCGAGAGTTGCGTTGGACTGCGGTGCCAGAAGACCAGGGCAAGTCAAAGTTAACTAGCAAGTTTGCTTGAGGCAGGTCTACACCATAGCCTCCTGCATCGGAAGAAACAAGTACCCTAACTTCTTTAGAGGTTTGAAAAGAAGTTTTAGACTCTTCTTTTTCTTTTGCATTTAGCAGTCCTGAGTAGAGAGTGCTAACTATCTTTTTTGCAGTAAGTGCTTCTTGGATAAGGGGGAGCATACCCAGGTAGCAAGTAAAGATGACCACCTTGTGGTCTTCATTTGCCTCTATGTGTTCTACTACATAGTTTATTACAGCGTCTAGCTTCGGAGATTTCGTCGCCTTTGCAAGAGCTCCAGAAGCTTCAAGACCAGCCACGTAAACACTGCCGCCTTTAGACCCTTCAAGGTTGACTTTTTCACCATCAATCTCCTGCCATCCATTATGAAACTTAGTTGAACTTTCAACTAAAAGCTGTGGGGAATCACATAACATCCTTAAAGAAGTTATCTTAGACATTATGGAACCACGTAGCTTATCAGCTGGTCCTCCTGCTTTGTGGCCTTGTCCGTAGTGGGCGTCTAAAGAAAAAGAACCCCCTAGTAACTCTTGTGCGTCCATAAGCTCTTGTATCAAGTCTGAAGAAATCTTGGCATAAAGTTCTGCGCCAGCTTTGTCTAGGGGGATTAGGTAAGGCTCTAAATGGATTGTCTCTGGTAGGTGTGGAGCAACATCTGGGTCTTTCTGGGTTTTGCGTACCGCAACCTGCTTCATTTTTTCGTGGAAGATAGGTAGGTTGCGGTAACGTTGAACTCCACCAAAATGATTTCTTACAATAAAAGTTTGGTCAAATAAATCAAAGCGCCCTAAAACTGTTGGGTCAACAAACTGCATAATGCTATAGAGTTCTTCTGGGCGTCCGTTCTCAATAGGTGTACCTGTTAAGGCAAAACGAATTGGGACTTTACGTGCAAGTTCTTTTACTCGTTTTGACCGTTGAGAACGGAACCCTTTAATTGCAGTTGCCTCGTCGCAAACTACTGCGCCCCACTCATAGTCTTTGATAATATCCCAATCAGCCACGATAGTTTCATAGTTAGCAATTATGTACCCAGTGTGGTCTTCCCACGTCATATCTCTTTCCCAACGAATGAAACGAGTACCTTTGGAACCGTCAATTACGGAAGAGTAATCATCTGAAAACTTATTAATTTCTTTTTGCCACTGGTACTTCAAGCTAGATAAAGCAATAACAAGTGTTGGCTTTGTTAACTCACCGTCTTCTTTTAGTTTCTCTAGTGCAGCAATAGTCATACAGGTTTTTCCTAAACCCATTTCATAGGCAACAAGCATCTTTTGACGAGACGCCATTTTCTTAACGTCTTCTACTTGATATGGTTTTAGCTCACCTTTGAACATCTGGGTCATCCACAGGAGTAGGAGCTGTAAGCAAAGTTCCACAGTCACTGCACTCAGCGTCAGTAAACCACAATGCAATATCGTAATCCTCAAACATTGCTTTAATTTTTAACACTAGACACCCACAGTTAGGACAGGCGTGCGTTGGTACTCCACGAGCATCTAACGCCATACGTAGGCTGCTTTGCCATAAATCATGTCACGAGCTGTATCAAGCCCTTGCCTTATCTCTGCTTCAGTCATATCTCCTGGGTCCTTTACATCAATACCTGTGTAGTTGAAGTAGGCCAATTCAATACCATACTTGCGAGCAAAACCACGCATAAGTTCATTTGCGTGTATTCCAGCATCATCCTTATCAAAGGCTGCAATAACGCGGTCTGCTCTACGCATAATTTTTGCTTGCTCTTCACTGATGATTGCACCATAGGTAGATATTGCTCCTGCAACCCCTGCGGAAGCAAGCCTTGCAACGTCTAGCGGAGACTCAACAACAACTAGTGTCTCCGTAGACATAACCTCTACACCAAAGACGGTTCTTGATTTTTTAACACCTTGCGGCTGGTTACGGAAGAAACGACCACGTGCACCTTTTTCTTGCCATCCCCATAAAGAGTAATCGTTAGGCTCACGTATTGGGACAATCCAGGCTTCGTTAGCAGCATCCCATAGGACGCCGTGATGTCTTGCTGCTTCTGCACTGATATACCTCTTTCGTAGTTCTTTCTCTGGTGGCTCTGTGTACACCGCAAGACGAGCCTCTGACATCGCTATAGGTTCTTCAGTGGTGACATACTGTGGCAATTCACGGATACGCTTTAACAGTACATCCACATCAAGCTCTGCACTAGAAGTTACATAATCTTTTGCATCAAAATAATCAATGCCTTTGATATCTGCAACCAACGTATACACGTTGCCTTTGTAACCACAGGAGAAGCAGATGTGTGCTCCAGTTACGGAGTTAATCCACCACGACGGATTGTGGTCTTCTTTTCCAGTGCGAGCTTTGTGCATTGGACATAGCCCTTGTACCTCTTCACCTCTCTGAGAAACAAGGGGTATATCTAATGAAAGTAAAACTTTTTCTACATCAACCATTGTTATCCCAGTTAGAACAGAACTCACAACTCATCATTGCTGACTCATCGTGGAAGCATCCTGTCTCCCACTTCCAAGTTAGTGAGGTCTCTTTAGGAGGGCAGTTACGAGAAGCAACAACCTTTAATAGACGAATGGAATCATCTTCTTCTACTGGCTCTAAACCTAGAATTACATCTGAGTCTTGGAAGAAAGAAGATGAGTAACCGATGGAGTCTGCGGTAACTTTTCCAGCACGCATCTTCCACAGCAAAGTCTGGGTGGTAATAACAATTGGCTTGTCAATCTTTTGCGCTAAACGCTTGAGGGCACGGGTAATGTTTGTAATTGCTTGTGGTGTGTTCATCTCACCAGTCAAATCATCAAGCATCAAATACACACCGTCTACAAAAACAATGTCTGGCTTTAACTGCTCAATCTTTGCTGACAAAGCAGAGACAGTAATACCGTTTACTGCATCTACTAAATGAAAAGGATGTTCGGTTTCCATAGCATTCAACATATCAATGTATCTGGACTCTTCTTTCGGCAATAGCTTTCCGCGACGTAATCGTCCGTGGTCAATGTGAGAACGCATCGCGTCGTGGCGCTGTTGTTGCTCGTGATTGTTCATCTCAAATGATTGGAACATAGGTGTCTTACCAAGTTTGTGAATATTTATAGCAACTTGTAATGCCACTTGAGACTTACCTGTCTTAGGTGGAGCAATGATGGTAACTAACTGACCACCCTGTAGCCCTGCGGTTGCTTCGTCAATATCTTTAAACCCTGTAGGTATACCTAAGAACTCTTGATTCTGAATTGCTTGATATTCCTTGTAACGCTCTTCTGTGTTCTTTGTTAAATCAATCTCGTGAGTACCAAGTACTCCTTGCTCATTAACTTTGGAAACAGTTTGTTCCATCGCAAGGATTGCAGCGTTGTGGTTGTTATCCTGCAACTGCTCAACCGCGTTTTCCAACCCCTGTCGTGTGAGCATACGACGGCGGAAGTCCACCATTGTGTCCAACAAGTAATCCATACTGTCTTCAACATTGAGAACTTTGTAGTTTGGATAATGGTCAAGAACAGTTGTTGCCGTAGGAACTTCACTGTATTCACTGTAATGTTTACGGACAAACGTCCAAACTTTTCGGTTGTCGTCGTCTAAGAACCAAACATCCGTTATTCCACGTTGAAGTACAGGAGTAATCTCACGGTCTTTGATTACCTTGCTAACTAACCTATGTTCGTTATCTGCTGCCAATTACTTCCACCGCTCCCCGCATGTTTGACATTGTAAATACGAATTTCCATGCACCCAAATACGTGCAATGTCATTTGAACGACACATTTTACAATTTGTGTTTGCAATACTGAACATAGCGCCCTCCCTCAAGGACTAGATGTTGTCTAACTGTACTCCTGCCGAGCCATACATAGCGACTCGGCTTGGAACATCTATTACAGCCTTAAGATTAGCACGATATGGCAGAGCACCTACCAACTCGTGTGGGTCCTCGTAAAGTTGCCAATAGTTAAAGGGATTAACAACCCTGCGCTCAAGTTTCTCAAAGGCTTTATCAAGGAGCTCTTCTGTCCAGCCTTCGCTCTCAAAGCCAGCTAGCTCTAAAGAAAATGCATAGTTGTTTGACAGGTGCCACAGCTTGTTAGCTGCAAGTAAATCAATATCTCCTACCGCAAAAGAAGTCTTCTTCACCAAAAGACGTTTAGAGACTTCTTCTTTTAGTTTGAGAGCTACGTCTGTTACACAGACTACCTGCGGAGAGGAGACGTTGGAAATGTCTCCGTTTTTCATATAACTTCTATCGTCGCGTAGTTAACTACGAACTCACGGAACTTCTTAGGGTCTTCGCTAGCCTCGTATGCCCACTCTTCTGGCACTGAGTTAGGGACATTGATTGAGTAATGACCTGTGCTTTTAATCTTATTGTTTACAAAGGAGGTGTGTTTGCAAGTGCTCTTCTTAGTCCACACTGGGCAGTTGCAACGGGTTTGCTTGGACTTAGTCTCTAACTCAACCTCAAATACGCCCACGCCTTGGGCAGAGATGAACTGCTGAACAGTCATCCACTCTGCTTTCATGCTTGGTCCTTTCATTGGGCACCTCTTAGGTCTGAACCTAGTATAGGCACTCTTATAAACGCTTCGTTAGCAAAACTCGCCATTGCTTCGCTGTACTGCGATTCCCAATTTTCTAAACGAACATTGGTAGTAACAATTGTAGGTAATCCCTTGTCGTAGCGCAGTCTTAGAATCTCATCAAATGATGTGTCGTCATACTTAGACCCGTATTCTTTACCTAAATCATCAAGTATTAATACTCTGACGTTTAACCAGTCAAAACGGCAACGACCGTGAAACCCATCTAACTCATAGCTCATCTCTCTTTTATCTTCGCCATCCATATCAAAAGTTGACTTCTTACGAGATAAGAACTCTGGATAAGTCATATAGTAAACAGGGCGAAACTTTAACCCGTACTCAGTTGAGTTTAACCCCAATAGTTTGCTTGCTAAAGCATCGTCGTCTGGAAGGTTACGGACAATCTCCATCGCTGCAACAACAGCGTGAGTTGTTTTACCAAGACCAGGACCGCCGTCAAAGACAAGACCTACGCCGTTTACACCGATGTTCCCAATACTTTTAATGACCTGACCTGAAGTCACATCATCAACCCACGAAGATACCTCTCCTGGGAATGACCCTACTTTCTCAGTAATGTCACTTGGTTCTAGCCCTATAAATCTGCGTGGAATGTTTGAAGTCCGCAGTAGCCAGTGCTTTTTTAATGGAGACAAAGTGTTGATGTCATACATCTGTGTTACCCCCCAATTCTTTTTCTAACTTTATTCGGCCAGCATCCGTTATGGCAAACCGAGGATTTAAGTCTTCATCGTAGTCAACTGAAACAAGCCCTAATGCAAATAAATTCATTAGGGCTTGCTCTAGTTCGTCTTCTTCCAATTACTTGTCTTCGTTTTCCTTAAGCCAAGCAGCAAAAGCAATTTGCGTTTCTGCTTCTGGAACTGAGTGTTCTTCAAGGTATTCCAAGAAGTCTGCGTCCTTTGTAAGGTCAGCAAGTGGTTCTGAATAAGCTAGTGGATTCATTATGCTTTAAACTCCAGTACTCCAACGAAAGCCGTTGGCTTGTCAGTTGTTTTATCAACTTTAGTTGCTTCTAACTTTACGCTTTTGCGAGGTGTCATTGCTAACACCTGTGATTTAATCCAACGCTTACCTGCTGATGCATTTTTCCAAGCTGCTTCTGCACTTACAGCCTCTGCTGGTTGCATTGAGTTGGGATTGTCATCATCAATCATTGGAGTAAGAAGGCTGACGTTAGCCAACCATGCGCCACCTTGTTCGGTGTTTAGTGTAAGTGTTGCTGTAAACTTTTTAGTAATCTTTTTTGCCACGTTTAGTTCTCCTTGCCTTTCAATCGTTTTTCATGTCGCTCTAGTTGTGCACGTCCACTCAAAGAGTTCTGGAACACACGACCGTCACTGGAGCTGAGAGTACCAGATGCTGGGGTGGTCTCAACTTTAGCAGTAACTTTGTTTAGTCCAAGGTTCTCTCTTGCTTGGTTCATCTTCGTGCCGAAGGAGGCAAGGTACTTCTTGTAAAGGTGAGGAGCCTCATCCCCAATATCTTTAAAGTTACGCTCATCCTGCAGGAACAGCCTAAGCAGTTCAAGCTCTATGAGCGGGGTTGTTCCGTACTGCGTTCTGAACTTTCTGAGCGCACCAGATAGTTGTTTGACGGAAACAGTTCCTGGAAGTAGCGGGTATTTGCGGCCCACTTGGTAACTAAACTCTGCAGCAACATCCATCGCTGTCCACTCGTGCTCTGGTCGCTTACCTCTGGTCTTAGGGTCGCTCTTTCGTATCTTCGGCTGCGGGGCGTCTTTTGGTTCAACGAGTCCAAAACCTGCAAGAGAGTCTCCATCATCTTCCCATCTTCTCATAGGAACCCTTATCTCCTTTGTGAAACCTACGGTTTCAGATTCTTTTAATTTATAACTAGATTGGCTATTAGGTACTAATAGCTTATTAGCTATACTGCTATGTGACTTATAGTCATGTGAGGTGCGGTAATTTTCTACCAACTCCTGCTTTTCTTCTTGGTAATTTTTTACCATAATTTTCTTCCGTCCCTGGTAACCGTTAGCACGCTTAGTCTGGGAAGTCTCAATAAGCCCCGATGCCTCTAGGCCTTGCAAGGCGCTACGGATGGTCTTGTCGCTTGATTTGCCAGTCTCTACACAGAGCTGGGCTACTGTGGTCTCTACGAGCCCGCCAGGGCCTGCAGAACGGCACAATATGGCGAAGAGACGGAACTGGAAATCCGTTATCTTGGCTGAATAGGCTTCTGACGGGATGTACACAGGCTTTGCCTACTCCTCATCATCAAAGGGTGAAATGTCTTTTTTGTCTATCTGCTCATTTAGGTGCTGCACAACTGCTTGACCTAACGATTCCATAACTGTGCTGGCTATGAAGGCTGCCATCATATCTACAAAAACTCCTAGAGCCTTGTGCATACCATCGTGGAGGTCATCTGGGTCCATACCTAAGAACGGGTTCTCGTCCATTTCAATCGGGTCCATCCCATCAGTTATATCCCAAGTGTCTAAAGCCAAATCTTCAACCGTATGGATGATGAGGTGGTCAGTGAGGCTATCTGTCCAAACAATCCCTACTGCATCCCCAATAGATAGCTGTCGTAACAGGTCGTTCACTGGGTCTTCACAAACTACAAAAGAGTCAACTTGTTTAATGATGTGGCCTACATCTGTAGCATCGCTTAGGAAAGCAGTTACTTTAACCTGGTTCTCTAAACACTTTCGTATAATGCTTTGAGAAAAGTCATCATAGTCTGTCTTTACTGGAAAAAGTACTTCGGGCGATTGTTCAGAGTACTTCGTGAGAAGTTGGTCAATGCCAAGTGCGACGTCCAAATCATCGTCTGAAAAGATAGCTATTTTCATTATGCTCCTAGAGAGGTGGTAGTCGTCTTGGTGATTGAATTGTTATCGGTTTATTAATGTACTTATTGATGAGTAAAGCTATAAAAGACACTGCTGGAACAGAGACAGCAAACTTTAAGTTAACTTCATAAAAGCACAGTAGCGCACCAAAGCTTAATGGCAATGAAAGAAATGCATATAGTTTCTCTTTGCTTATTAACCGCCCTAAGCCAAGAGATATAAGTTCAATAGTGAAAGTTACTGCTAACCCCGATAGGAGTACTGCTATAAGTAGGTTGACCATAGGCGCATACTACACCGCTGTTAGGTTTGTATACTCCAAGCCTTCGTAGGTTCTAATTCTCCAAAATAGGTTTTGAGGAATCCAATCCTTAAGGGTGTAACCAAGGCGAGGCAACTTAAGTGGCTTGCTATTGTATACTGAAGAGTAAGAGTCACCAACAGCACCCTGCCAGACGGCACCAAATGGGTTACCGCTAATTGAAGATAGACTTCCATCAAAGTAGTCAGTTGCTTTAGGAGACTTCTCTGCTTGAATTGAGTCTAAGAAGACAGTGTTTGCACCCGTTCCAGAGAAAACCATCTCTAAAGTAGAGATACCTGTATTGCTTCCTACGAGGACTGTGTAGGAATCACGCACCCAACTTGTAGACAAACCAACTGTGTAAGGAGGAGGGGCATTTACTGTTACCACTGCCCCTAAGTCATCTTTAGCAACAATAGAAAGAGTTAAATTAGCTGTTGCTTTTTTGTAGAACGAGAAGGTATAAAACTGACCTTCTTCAACAGGAAAAGAATTAGAAGTAAACGACCATGCACCACTTGTATTTACTAACTTAGCGCTGTGTTCACCAGAGTAAGAGCCTGTTGGTTCATCAGTGTCTTTAGTTACAGTTAGATTAGCCCCAACTTTTGTCCAACTGTTTGTTACGTTTGTTTCAAAAGTTGGATTATTAATAAAGTTTGTTTTGTTTGGATTTAAAAAGATATCAAGTGCACGAGCTTCGTCGTATGCAATAGTTTGCCCACTTTGAACACAGACCATATCTACAAAGTAAGTTCCAGCAGCAGACCACGCTAGCTCTATACCTGCATATACAGAATCTGTTCCAGAGTTAGTAACTAAAGCTGTTGTAGTGGTTGTACCTGTCACAGCAGCCGTTACTGTAAAAGTATTAGTTGTAGGTACTGTTGCTATTGTAGCTCCCGTTAAGTTAAACGCCGTATCTGGAGCAATAAATCCAGCAATTGTGACTACTTCTCCAGCAATAAGATTGTGCGGTTCTGATGTTGTGTAAGTTATTGTTCCAGAAGCTCCTGTAGCAAAGTCCACAGACACAGACACGTTCTTAGTGGCTCTAGCGCTTACAGATGCTTGCGCGTAAGTGTTTGTTGCGTTAGTTGCTGAGCCAGAAACAGTGCTTCCTATTTGAGTTCCGTTACCATCATAGTATGTAATCTTTGGGGTTATAGTTCCAGCACTTGCAGGTGACTTTACTTGCGCAGATAAAGAGTAATAAGTTGCAGTAGATACAGGTATGCCTTTACGTACAGGGTCTACATCTCCTAGCTTCATTGACCCAGCACCTGTAGCAACAATTTTGCACGAGTAGGTTAAATCAATGTTGTTTGAGTTAGTTGGTGGGGTTTGTTCTGTGCTTGAGGATATCGTGGCACCTGTTGCAACCCAATTACCTGTTGATTTGTAGAAAGTTGAGTCTTGAGGAGTTAGCATTAAGTTTTTAGACATCGTCAAAGTTGGTGCGTAACCCGTTAGGGACTCAACATAAGTTCCTAGCCCATTTAGAGTTCCTTTATTGTTATACATATATACAGACTCACGAATTAACTGTTTTTGATTTTTTACTGGTAAACCAGGTTCGTTTAAAAGCCCAAAGTTAGCTACTTCTAATGGAAGCATTGAAGCAACAGTTGCTACACGTGTGTGGTCAGGAAGTAGCAGGTCTAAATAGGTTATTGCTTCATCTAAATCAAAACCGTACGCGTCAAGAAACGTAGCTAAAGCTGAGGTATAATCAATAGGAGAAAGAGGGCTCTGCTCTTTACTAGTGAAAACTCTAGGCAAAAGTTCTAAGAGTTTTTCTGCGGTTTTATGGTCTGTAGGAACTATACCTTCAATAGAGCCAGCGTCTACCCAGGATTTTCCAGGGTCTGTAAACAAAAACAGTTTATAGTAAAGAGGTTTTCCAGGAACAAGGGCTGGAGTTGACGCTAAGTCTTCTACTCCACCTCCGTCGTTAAACATGGTTTTAGTAAGCGTTGTTGTACTAGCCTCATAAACAATGATTCCGTCTTCCGCTGTTTCTGGGTAGCTACTTTGGTTACGTACCAGTCTTACTGCGGAGTATGTTCCTGTTGGAGTTTGCCAGTACACGTAAGACTCGTGAAAGTCCGTGACAAGTAACGTCATCGGCTCAACAGAATACGCAAGTAGAGGGCTAATGCCGTACTTAGATATTCCATAGATTGCATTACCGTAATTAGCCATTTAAAATCCTATCGGATATCGCCAAGGACAAACCAGCTATTGGTTCCTACTTTAATGCATGTTGCAGAAGCATACTGAACACGAGTAAATGGTGCAGCAGGCTCTGTTCCAGCTGAAACTACTGTTGTTGTGCCAGGTGTTGCTGCAGAGATAGTTGTTGTTCCTGCCCCAAATTGAGCAACGTGAATTTTAGTCCCAACTGGGAATGGGACGGTTGCGTCTGTTGGGATTGAAAACACGTTTGCTGTAGCAACAGTCATAGTCACAAGTTTGTCTGCATCTGCAAGAACAGCTGTGTAAGAAGCAGTTCTATTATTTATGCTCATATAAATCTTTGGGTCGTTTAATACTGGAGAAGCACCAAAAGAGACTAAGGAAGAACTAGTGATTGTACTTTTTAAAGTTGTTCCTGCCAATGTTTCTGCGGTTATAGCTGCTACTTGGGCACGGGTATTTGCAATGCCAATTTCAATATTGTTAAGGCGGTCTTTAACGGTTGACCAAACTGTTGTTGTAGTGTCAAAGCCAGATGTTCCCCAACCAGAACTTGTTAACGGAAAAGTGCCTAGCGTTGTTTCAATAGCTGTTACTTCACCTTGTAAGTCGTTAATATGGGAGGCAATAACTGTGTCTGTGAAGTCAACTTTAGAGCTAAAGTCATTCTTAATATTTCCTGGATAATAGACTGCCATTTGTTACCTTTCCATCGTAATGTTGTATTTTCTCTGGTTTACAGGTTAATTACTGGTTAAACTGAGTGTTCATGACCAATGTCTGCTTTATTAGGCATTTGTCCTTCTAGAGCTAGAATTCGTTGTTCATGGTTTAGAAGAGTTTTCGCCATTGCTAGCAAAGTTTTTGTAAGCTCTATTACTTGAGTTCCGTCTGGCTCAGACTCCACTATTAAATAAGGTGTTAATCCAGAAAGGGATACAGTATTTAGTAAAGGCTTTACTAAGTATGGTTTGCTTGCTTCTTGATGCTTTCCAAAAGACCCAATCCAAACAGGGTACTCGGAATCCCCAGAAACGTAAGAAACCCAAACACCTTGACCTATTTTAGGAGGAGACGTGTGTACACCGTGTGGCTCAACAGGCCAAATCCAGTCAGTAACTTCAGACCCAGTAGCTTGAGGCACTAAGACTTGAAGTCGTCGTTGATTTAGAGGGTCTCTATTGTTTTGTACAACTCCCCTAAAAAATCCAGTAAGACTGTTTTTGTCAGCCATTGTATGCCGCAATGTTCATATTACTTTCTTTAAATCTAAAGATTTCATTTGCAAAACCAGTTAGAGGAGCAAGTCCAGTAACAATGCCTGTTCCAGAAGCAGTTCCAGTAGTAGCGTTGGCAACAACGATTCGGTAATCATCTACAGCTACGATGGAAGCGTTAGAAACATTAAACCCAGCTGCAGACAACCCTGAAATACTTACAGTTCCGCCTGCTTTCATTGCATGGCGCTGGGTTACAGTGTAGGTAACGTATCCTGAAGCAACAGTGTCTAAGTTGTATCCGACCTTAACGTTAGTTGCATTTCCAGTAATAGTTGACCCATTTTTGTATAGAGAAATTAATTTTGCTGTTTTAACTCCCTCTGTTTGATTTAAAATGTACTCAATGTCTTGAGGATAAATGGTGTCTTGAAAGTTCATTCCCGTGTAGCCATAAACAATCAGAAGTGCTTTTTTTATATTTATGTCTGCCTCTGCTTGTGTGTACTGAGGTACCTTTACATATTGAACTGTGATAACTAAGTCAGAGTAGGTAGGGGGCTGAATTGTTACTGAGCTTCCAATTAAAAGTTTATCTGACAAATACTCCGTAGCAGCAGTTGCCAACTCTGTGTATTCAGTAGAGACTGCTCCAGTTTCTGTAAGACCTGGTTGTATGTCAGTGTCGTTTAAGTTTCTGCTTGGAGCAATGTATACAGTGACTGATGTCCATGTTGACCCGTAAGCTTTTGCTTTCCCAATACCTGTTACAGTTACTGCTAAATCTTCATAATCTTGCAGGGTAATAGCACGGTTAGAAGAGCGCAAAGAAAGAGGAGCAGAAGCTCTGATTTCGTCATTGCTTTCTGGGTCTGAACCACCTGTTGCTGCAGTTCCATTTATAACCGTTATAGCAGAAGCCAAAGCGCTTGTTTGAGATGAAGTTAAAGAGGGTATGTATACAATTGTGTCAATTGTGTTAGCAGAAACGTTACCGATATTTCCTCCACCAACAACATACATTGCACGAATTACAGAGCTGTTTACTGGAATTGCGCCTGAAACTCCGTCTCCAAAGAAAATAGAGACAACGTTATTTTCATCGGATTTGACTGTGTACACCAAATCGTTTGGGCCATAATCTAATAAGTGTTGTACTTGAGTCCACTTAGCATAAATGGTTCCGTATTGAACGTAGACAGAGATAGACCCTTCTACCACAGGTGTGTTTGGTAACTCAAAAGTCATGTTAGGTGTTTGGTCAGAGACCCCAATTTGCTGTCCGTAAGTAAAGTCTGCAGCTGAATCAATGACGTTTATGTAACGTCCTTCTTCGGCGTATACGACGTCTGTATCAGAAGAAAACACTACAGAGTCGCTAGTAGTAGTAAAGTACACTGGAGTAACCACGTCTGCTGTAACAACATCGGTACTTACAACTGTTCCTGCAGGGATTGTGATTGCTGGGTATGTCATGGTTGAAGCACCTGTACCAGAAGCAGTTCCACTAACTCCCGATACAGCCACGGTAAACTGGGTTGATGAAGCAGAGGTAATCGTTGCGGCTGTTACGTTAAACGAAGTTGTGCTAAACCCAGTTACCGTAACAAGTCCGTTTACAACAAAAGGATTGCTTCCTATATAGGTTATGGTAGTGCCATTTCCAGTTGCTGTTAAGGTACCTGACACAGCAGAAGTGTTGTTATTAAAAAAAGTCAATTCAACCGTAGCACTACGATGGCCAGCTGGAATATACCCGTAAGTTTGAGCAATATTTAGCAAGCTGTTACGTTGAGTAGCTGTTGCAAGAGAGAACTCATTAGCTGTTCTATCAATGTAGTAAGAGATTAAGTCTCCCATATATGCAAACGCTTCTACCAGAGCTACACCAAAATCTGCTGGGTCTGAAGCTGTCCACTCTGGTATACGTTCTTGAATTCTAGCAATAAGTTGCTCACGAATTGAGTAGTAATCTCTTCCCGTATAGTCAACGGAAATTGGGATAGTAGATACTTGTGTGATACTCATAGTTTCTCCTCATACGGTGGAAAGATTCCTTTAATGTCAATAAATCCTATTGAAGTTTTTTGAACTTCCTCGTTAGGTAAGCTGTATGTAACAGTTACATTGAAAGTACCTGGCGCAGTTCCTGGTTCAGACTCTACGTCTATTAATGTTAGTAAGTTTAATCGTTTTGCAAATGCACTGGTGACTTCATCTTGTACTTCCAGTGCAGCATTTTCTTCACCATCAAAAAGTGCAAAAGGAATTAAAGTACCAAATGTAGGTCTCATAACTCTTTCACGAACTGAAGTGCCAATTACAGAACGAACTTTATCAGCCCAAATTTTAGTTTGCTGGGTTGTAGTTCCTACCATTCCAAATGTGTCAATTGAAAAAGGAAGGGATATTGTTTTTTCATAAGCCATTATACTGTTACCCACCTTCTTGGAACAACATTATATCCAGTCACAGCTTGATTAGTCATAGGTGCTGAGTTACTTAGTTTATACCTGGTAGGTCTATTTGCACCTGTTGTAAGGGCGTCATTTAGGTCTACTGTAGGAGCACCTGGAATAATAGAGCTAGTGTTATCTCCAGTACCGTCAGTTACACACTCAAATTCTATGGTGTATTTACCATCTGTAACTATAGTGTGTACCGCTTTTGATGTTACCCAAAAACCATTGCTTCCTGTTGCACTGCCCTCTATTTGAATGGTTCTCCAAGGAGCAATTCTAGGGTCTCCTTGACCAAAACCATACCCAGGGATAGATAACTTAGCAAGTTTTGCTTTTGCGTCAGATAGACTTTGTGCACTTAATTTGTCTATTACTACAATGGTTGTATCAACGTCACTGAATAGAGGGTCTCTATTCTTTACTCTCATGTTTTTTCCAACAGAGGTTGGTGAAGAGGTAGCTCTGTACACTTTCCCTGTTAATGGGTCAACTCCTCCTACAATTTTTGTAGATTTTGAATTACCACAAAAGTTCCCAAAATCACCTTGTGTGCTTTCAAAGTGGTCTAGTGTCTGTGACATAGGTTGAGATGTAGAGGGGATATCTCGTTCTAAAAATGCCATTACAGGTATTGTAGTTAACGACCTTTGTAGCATTACATCTACAGGATGAAAATGAAGCTCTACTCCTACAACTTGACATGCGTAACCAATTGAGCGAGCTAATTCTTGCACTTTTTGCCATTGAGACTGTCCAGAAAAGGATATTTGAGGAAAACGAATATCTGATTTTGTAACTACTGGTTTTAAGTTGTTGAACGTAGCGATGTCTGTTACTACTTCACTTGCAGTTGCGTTTTTCCAAATTTTTTGACGGGTTTCCTTTAAGGGATAAGAAGCTGCTAAACAAGTAATCTTTAACGGTTTTTCAATGCTAGTAGAGGTTGGGTACTCTAAATCAGATACATACCCAATAAAAGTACCTGAAGTAAGGTCATTAGACCAAGTAACAGTTACAGCTACACCTGTAGATAAAGCTTTTACGTAGTAAACATTGAGAGAGGTGTAATGCATCTCTAATACATCGTGACTACCTATTTTTTGAGTTAAGGTGAGTGAGTATGGAAGCTGAGTAAACCCAGGAAAATCTGGGAATGAAACAGTGAACGAGCTTCCATATCTATTTTGACGCTGTGGGTCACGCATTAGGTATCCGCAATAAAGTTCCAGGAGCAATTTCATTCGGGTTAATAATCTCAGGATTTATATCTAAAATCTCATACCACAAACCAGGATTATTTAAAAACTTTTGAGCTAATGTGTCTAGACGGTCTTTTTCTACATACTCGTACATAAAAAAATTTCGTCTGTAACTTGGGAAGTTTCTAAAGCAAGTTAAGTTGTATTGGGATTTTCTAGAGTCCCAAGCTTTAAACACTGTAGAGTCAGCGTATCTACTGTCTAAATATATCATGATGTGGCGGTACTCCCTGGACTCTCTGGGTTATAAACTGACCTGTCAAACTCACCGTTTTGGTCAAGACCAGTTGCTGTGTCGTAGTATCTTGTACATACAATGTTTACGGTAGTAAGTATAGGAACCATTCGCTCATTAAACATCATGTGTTTTAAGTCTAAGCTACTTACACGTACCAAGTATCTTAATCCAGCACCTAAATGCAATTCCATAGGAATTGGTTGTAACCAACCTTTATCAGCAGTAATACCGTTCAATCCAGATTGATAATCTGCATAAAAGCCATTCATTGCTCTGAATAAGTATTCTATGTCATACATTGTGCCTTTTTTGTAAATCATTTTAGTTTCAGTTATGTCTGGGTCTGTAGGCCACCCACCATCCAGTAGTTGTGCGTAAGAGCCGTCTGGGTAAATTATTCCCATGTCTTCAATTCGGTTTAGTATTAGGGTAAAAGCAATCGTTCCTTTCATAAGGCCCGCTGCAACTCCCGTCATACCATTAGCACCACTTGCTGCGTATTGAGGAGAAAAGGCGTCCACAATACCCCAAGCCATTGACACGTCAGTTGGGTTGTACAAGAACCTGAAACCATATGGAGTGTCGTTAAACTTTATGCCTGCTTTTTTAGCTGCATCTTTTTCAGCTTGAGTAGTGATTGCATTTTCTGCAAACATTTTGCTCATTTGAATGGTGCCTCTAGAAGGGACAATTCCTTGCCATTCCTGTGCGCCACCGACGTAGTCTTTAGTTGTTAATCCTTTAAATGCTTGTCTTCCATTTGTGTAAGTTGGGCCGCCAAGTGAGCTGGGGTCTAAAACCGACCTGGATTGCACACCAAAAGGATTGTGCATAGCACTTTTCATCATAGGTATATTGTATTTATACTTTACTCCGTCATAGCTTGAGGGTGGAGCAGGAACAGGGGGTTTTTCATCCTTTGGCTTTACTGGAAAAATGTATTTAGGTTTAAAGACATAACCCGCTTTTCTAGAAGCTAAAAGTTCTTTAATTCTAGCATTGATGTCATCTAATTCTTTTTTCTTTTTTTTAGCTAACTCTTCGTATGAGTTTGAGTTTTTTTGTAGTGCAAGAATATTTTTAGCTACTTGAACGCTGTAAGGAGGTGTATTGGCTGCATAAATAGCTTCTAAAGCTTTTTTAATAGCAGCTTTACCGTCTGCATAAGATTTTAGTAGGAGATTAGCTCTGTCTCTCTTTTTTTGTAGCTCTTTAACCTCTTTTGTAATTAATGCTTGTCTTTTTTTCTCTGCAGCAGCTGCTTCTGCTTTTTTTATGGCATCTTTAGCGCGTGCTGCAGCAGCAGCATCTCGTTGAGCGTCAGTAGGTGTTGGAGATGTGTATGCCATTAGTTGCTTCCTATCTTCTCAAGTTTATTGTCTTTTTCAAGATACTTTTTCAAAGTTTTTGCAAAAGCTTCTGCTTCATGCTGATTAGCCTGCTGTATCTGTAAGGTAACGTAGATGTTATTTGTGTCACCCTGTGAAGTTCCTTTACCTCTTGCGGTGGGAAGGGACATCTCATACGGCTTTGCATTAATAACATTTGTGTTAAACCCATCTGTTGGACCACCTTGCATTGCGCCAATTCCAAGGCTTGCTCGTGTAGAAGCAGCTTTATCACTTTGGTCTTTTGGTCGCTCAAAATCTGTCATAAAGACTCTTGCAGCATCCATAATTGAGACATTAGGGTCTTTTAACTTTTTCATCATTGAACCGTACGTTTTCATTTCTTTTAACAAAAACATTTTTTGAAGTTCAATATCTAGGTAACTCATGCCTTTAGAGACAGCAAATTTCTTTAGCGCATCTCCACGGCCCTTATGCCATTGAGCAATTCCAAAAGAAGTTCCGCCATCTCCAACCGCTCCAGTACGCAGACCAGATTCTTGGATTAAGTTACCGACCACGCCAGTGGCTCCATTGTGGCTTAGGCCTTGAGCCATAAGCCAAGCGTGTATCTCTTTAGCATTTGCTCTAACACCTTCCCCAACAGCAGCAGCCGTAGGTGATGCAGACGCAGTAGGAGACCCACCCGCTGCGCTAGAAGCTGTGTTTTTCTTTCCATCGCCGCCTGGAGTAGCTGGGTAGTAACCGTTAGGGTCAGTAGGTACTTTTCCTTTGCGTAATTCAAAGTGTAAGTGAGGACCGCGAACGTTGCCTGTGGAACCAGATTTACCAATTAAATCTCCAACTTTAATTTCTTGACCAGAACGAACTGACTTTAAGTTTAAGTGACCGTAAATAGATGAGTATCCATCTCCATGGTCTACTTCTACTGCAATACCTAAATCTCTACTTAAGTTTCTAGTTACTACTTTTCCAGGAAAACGAGCATAGACAGGCGTACCAGTTGGCATAGGGGTGTCTTGACCTGTGTGATAGTTCAGAGCTCCAACCATGGTTAATGACGAGTCTTTTGCGCCAAACCCAGCTCCCATTTGTTTAGAGAGAGAAGTTGAACCCATTGAAGCAGCTAAAGCACCATAAGCCATAGGTTGAGAGCCAGAATTAAATGTAAATGCGTTTACTTGGGAACCCGCTGAAGAAGAGAACCCAGTTGTTGGTCCACCCATTATAAATCCTGCACCTGCAGCTAACGCTGTAATCGCTGCAGAACTGACATTGCCAATACCAGGTATAGCATTTATCAGCGCTGTTGCACCGAACGCAGTTGCTCCCCATTTGGCTGCATTTCCAGCACGACTTCTTAAGCTACCTTTTTCTGAATCTCCTTTTATTTTGTCACCAGCATAGCCTCCCGCCATCGCAACAACTCCTGCAACAGTTGCACCTTTAGCAACTTTAGCTAACGTAGCTAATCTAGCTGCTCTAGCTGTTGCTGCTGCAGTTGCAGCAGATGCAGCAGTAGCTGCTGTAGTAGCAGTAGCAGCAGTTCCTGTAGCGGCAGCTGCTGTAGTGGCTGCTGTAGTAGCGGTAGCAGCAGTAGCCGCTGAAGTAGTTGCGGCTGCACCACCAGCTTTTGCAGCAGTAAGGGCAGCCTTAGCTGCAGATGCTGCCTTCCATGCTCCAAGTCCTGTGAGTACGCTTGTAACCGTACCCGTTAAGCCACTGCCTGATTTTGTTCCATTGAAGGTTTGCAGTGCGCCCTTCATTTGCAAGATTAATTCAGGTGTCTGTTCTAAAGCTTTATTTAGTTTCTCTAAAGCCCCTGCTGCAGTTTCCGCTCCTTTTAACAGGCCTTTTTCGGAATCTTGAGTAAGACTTTCTTCTGAGTCATTAATCCTGTAGAAAGGATTAAGAGGATTATCAGATGTTTTCATATCTTTTAATTCGCCACTTTTTCCTGAAGCGATTTGTCCCATTGAAGCTTTTATTAAAGTTGCTGTTTCACCTGTAATACCCATAGTAGATAGTTGGTAATCAAGGTTCATACCCATAGAGTCTCTTGCAAATTGTTCTGCACCAATTTTAGTTACATCTTTTCCAGCATAAAAGACGTTTTTCATAAGGTCTTTTGCTATAGCGCCAGGTGTGCGCAAGTTACCTTTTGTGTCGTACTGGTTAATACCGTACTGGTAGAGCTGAGCTCCCATACTTCCTGTAGACAACGCTCCAATTGCAGATGAAGCAGCTGCGTTGTCCATATTCAATGCTTTTGCTGCTGCGCTGGTTTGTTCCAAGCCCATCTTCATGTTTGAACTACCAGGCATAAAGCTGTAGTTAGTAAATGTACCAAAAGCTTCGGCAGTACCCATAGGGCCTGTGATGCCGCCCTTCATGGCTGCCATTGTGCTTAATTGGTTTTGAGTTCTATTACTTCCACCAAACATAGCTGAAGAACCGTAAAAAGAACCAGCTCGTTGTGCTACTGCTCCAACGTCTGGAAGCATACTTGAGAACCCACCAACAATAGCCGTTGCTATCTGAGCTCCTGCAGCCATCTTACCGAATGAGGCTTGTCGTATACCGACGTCTAGGTACGCACTGTTTATTCTTTCGGAAGTGCTTTCGTAGTTTGCTTGCTGCGCATTTGACGCAGGCTTAGCTGCTGCCATCGGTGTTTGGTTTGAAAACTTTGGCGCACCATTTATAGCTGTTTTTCCAAATACAGGCGTTCCTTGCCCATTACCAAACTGACCGCTTTTGGAAAGAACCGCATTGACGTCCCCAAATGCTGATGGTCCAAGTCCTTTAATCTTTTTTAAGACGTCATAGACACCAGAGAGCTCTTTTTTAAGGGAGGTGACAGAGGAGGTAAGCGTTTTCACATTACCCATAAAGTTAAATGCCACTACTTGTCCTTTCTGCCTTTGCCTTGGCTAGTTCTAGCCAATTTTTTCTCTCTCTTACTGACATATCTTTTATATCAGATAGTGTCCATCCTTCATGATTTGCACTTATTGCTGCCCACTGTGAGAACAGTTCTAAGTACGAGGTATAACTACAAGCGAAACAAGGTTCCCAAATTAATGGATACCGTTACCTCGCCTTCACACTCAGGGCACGTAACTTGTAGGTCAGTAAACTGAGGTCCAGGTACTCGCTTATTAATCTCTTTAACGATGTTCTTTCTGTCTACCATTCCAAGGTTTTGCACTTGTAATGGGCTATAGACAGGGTTGTCGTTAATCTTTAGTACGCAGTGTTCAAGCAAAACGGTTGTTTGTTCTGCCTCTGTTTTTTCAGCGTTTTTAATTAAAGCCTTTTGTGTAGCACCATCAGGTAGAGAGATTGTAAAAACATCTTTCTTTCCTTTTACAGTAAAAACACGGTCATTAATTGGGTCTGTTAAAATTTTAACTTTTACATCTTCGTTCAAATCTACAGTAACAATCTTGTAGTCTTCGCACTTATCGCAGTAAGAAGGTATTTCAATATCTACTCCAAAAGTTGCTTTGATAATTCCAAGTAGAAGAGCATCTAAGTCTCCTGCTAGCAATTGGTCTAAAACAGCTTCTTCGGCTTTGATACTTCCAACAGAAACCGTTCCACGTTGAATTATTGCTGATAGAGCTTTTCCTACAGTTGTTGCTTTAGCAATTGCCTCTTCATCGCGTCCGTTTAGCTCTCGCACCTCTGCGGTACGGAGGAGCTCCCCAGCGGATGTTATGTATCCGCCAGGAAGTTCCACCGTAGTATCCACAGGAGATTTAATTTGCGGATTGAAACTGTCTTCAATCTGCTCATTCATGACTTGGTTTATGAGATTGTTAGCCATTGCGGGATTAGCCGCTGCATTGATTGTTTTCGTTGTCATTTTATTCCTTTGTTAGATTGTTGTAATTAATTGACGAGCTGTACTCTTCCGCCACCGCCACCGACAAGCTGGGAAGTAGCTGGTGTTCCAGCCAAACCAAAATCAGTTGGTGCACTGCTTTCAAGGTCAGTTGCAAAGTTAACGTCAAAACCTTCGTGTACGAGTGTCATCTGTTCTACGAACAGAGCGTTATCTCCTGCATTTAGGTCTGAGTAAGCAACTGAGGTAGGCCAGCAGTTATACACCTTAAAGCGCATAGCTACGTGGTCTGTTGGTAGGGTGGTATCGCCACTTCCTTCGGTTCCAACGCCTGGGATTGGGTGAGACAGAACTGCGATTTCTAGGTCGCAACGGAAGTTTTCTTTAACTCCACGTGAACCTGCACCACCTTGAACTGTGGCAAACAGCTCTCGCATCCAATTCCAGTTTTTGGCAGTTCCAAGAATCATTCCACGCTGTAGAGTGATAGGAGCAAAGGTTGTTTGCCCTGGAATTTGGTGAACAGTAGTGTTGTAACCGCCTTCACGGTAAGGAATAGAGTCTGTTGTTACAGCCATTCCCGATACAGATGTAAAACCCATAACAGCAGTGGTTTCAGCTAACGCTTTAGTTGCGGCGCTTGCGCCAGTCTGTTGTTTAAACGTAACCAAAAACCTAAAGTTACGTAATGGGTCTGTCAATAGGCTTGAGCGATTGTTAGTTATGGTAGCCATAATTTATTATCTCCTTGGTTAGTTCAGCGTCTTTTGGCTGAGGTCAATGACGATGAACTCTGCAGGGTACTGCAGTGCAACGCCAACTTCAATGTGGACTTCACCTTGAGCGATTAGGTTTGCAGGGTTGTTTTCTGCGTCGCACTTGATGAAGTAAGCTTGTGCAGGTCCTCCACGAAGACCTCCTTGATTGCGGTACTCATTAAGGAATGAATCAATGACACCGTTGATTTGTGACCATAGGCGCTCATCATTGTTTTCAAAGATTGCAAACTCAGTTAGAGCCTTTAGACGTGCTTTGATGTAAATCAAAGAACGACGCATATTTACATAACGGTTTGCAGTTCCATCTTGTAGCAGAGTGCGAGCACCCATAACTACAATTCCTGCGCCAGGAATCTGACGCAGAGGATTAATTGGTGCAACTGAGCCTGTTCCTGTTGCTGGCAAGCCAACGTTCATTCGGTCTAGCTCAGCTGTTGTGAATACGCGCTCAAGAGCAACCATTCCAGCAACTGGGCTTCGTAGACCAGCAGGTGCTTTAAACACGCCGATGCTTGCATCTGTTGCTAGGTATCTTCCTACAACTGCTCCTGAAGGACCTACCAAACGAAGTGCGCCGTTTCCACGACCAACTGGGTCTGCGATGTAAGCGTGTGGGTAGTACATAGCAGTTGAGCTCTTGCCACTGAGTGCTTGAGCTACAGCGATTGCAGCATCCACAGTTAGGCCAGCAGCTGTTTCTGCAACGTAAAAGCCGTTGTTAGCTTCAGCCCATGCTGATGCTGCGGCTGTAACTGTTGCGGTAGAGGTTGGAACTACATCGTAGATGTTTGGTGTAAAGATAACTAGAGGACGATTTACGAAGTTGAACTCGTTCCAAACGGCAGTTGATGTTGCAGCATAAGAGGTGTAGTCAGATGCAACCACTGTTGCACCATCTCCACCATTTACTGGTGAGCCGCCAACTGTAAGTGGGTAGATACCTGAAGCAGGTACACCAGCAGCATTGTTGGCAATAGTGATGTACGCAGAAGTATTGTTAATTACATTGTTTGCGTAATCTGAGCTGGTTGAAAATGATGGGTCAAAAATAACGTTCTCATAACGCTCAAGAAGAATATCGTTAGCAGTGTTTGAAGCAGTTCCTGACACAGTCTCTCTAGTAAGAGTTAGCGTGTAAGTACCAGCAACAGTTCCAGCTTCAACTTGTATACGAAGGTTAGTTCCGTCTGAGCCACGGTTCCTAGCTGTAGCAGTAAAAACAGCTACTGAACCAGCAGTAGATACTGTCACTGCAGCGCTAGATGCGTTTGATGAGAGAATACGCTTTACGTATAACTCACGACCACCATTGGCGAAGAATTGAGCAACTCCAAAAGTAGATGGGTATGCGTTGTTGTATCCTCCAAAATACTTGGTAAATTCATACCAAGAATTAACAAGAGTTACAATTTCTGGACCTTGAGCAAATGGTGCAGCAATTGCACCTGCAGCGTTAGCTTCAGCTCCAGTTCCAATTGGTGCGGGTAGTAGGCGCTCACTAATGTAAACACCTGGACGGCTATAAGCCATTGTTTTCTCCTAACTAGTTGGGTAGGGGTTCCGTGTTATTACGAATTAGTCCATGGATAAGCGGCATCAAACGGAGATGTAGTTTGTCCTTGAACAAACTCTCCAGTTGTGCCAGTGCCGATAACCTGCAACGTTTTATACACTTTTGTATAGGTTTGTGAGGCAATCTCGGATGAGACTCTCACTGTAAAAGCGTTCATAAATAAACGCTTTCCTTGCTCTGTAACGTCTCGCTTTGAGACATCCAGAAGGTCTAGACGACGGACTGTTCCATCATCTGGCTCCAATACAGCAAACCGCATTGGAATTTTATTTGTGAGCATTTGCGCCAAGATTTGACGGTCGTGTCGCGGTTGACGAGAGTAGGTAGTCACTTGGTAATCAATATTTACAGGAATAGGGTAGTGAATGTACCAATCGTTCTCGTCCGCATCGTACGTTCCAGTTCCTGACGGAGAACTCGTTGGGTTTGGCAAGTAGTCTGGTTTTACTAGTCCACGATGAGCACGTGCAGGGTCTTCTGCGATGTCAATCATGTCAATTGTGACATAAGGATATGATTGCTCACGGATTTCTTGGTCAGGTTGCCCAAAATAAACTTTTACACTGCGGGAGGTATTGTCATTAGTTGACTTTTGGTCAACTACGGTCATACCCAAAAGAAGATTACGCAAAGCTTCGTCTTCTGAAAGAAGAAAGGTCATAGTTCGCCTCCCATGTGCTTTAGCATTCTACCTACAAGGAACTCTTCAGCTTCAGAGGTGTTGTTAGAAAAACGTCGCATAGCTGCGGTAGGACGGCTATTTTGGGTGCCGTATTCCAAGTCATTAATCTGCTTGGTGTGCTTTTTATTAGCGGAAATTTTAAATTCACCTTCGTGGTAATGGACCTTCATACCCTTAACGATATGGTCAGGCCAGCCAGCTGCGGTAGCTTCATTACGGAGGTGTGAGGAGAGATACTTAGCAGTTTCGTGACTGCTCTTATCTAGCGATGTATGAGCGTGGGTGTCAGCCATTGTGTACCTTTTTTTTGGTAAGGCAAAGCAACATGGATAAACCCCTTATACAACGCAAGCAGTTGGGACTGCACAGGCCCGCAGCGGGTTACTGATAAACCTATGATAAAGAAGAAAGGCCCCTTTCGGGGCCTAACTACTTACTTCTTTTTAATCTTTTTAACTAGGGCCTTATCCATCTTTGTATCGTCTTCTTGAGACTTAGGTTTACGATGTTTCTTGTCCATTTTTTCAAACTTGGCTTTTTCCTCTTTACTAAGACCTTTAGTGGTCTTAGCGTCCTGCTTTTTGTCAGAGGCTTTTGTGTACTTTGACATTACTTCCCCTTTGGCTTTGGTTTGGACTTTTTGCTGCTATCTTTTTTAGCAAACTTCTTGTTTGCTGCAGCAAGGGTCTTCATGCCGTGCTTATCTTTTGGCTTAGCGCAGCCACAGGTGGCGCACATTACTTCTTCTTCTTCTTGCGAAGGGCAGCGAAGTCAGAGCCTTCTAGCTTGCCGTCTTTGTCTGCATCAAGCTTCTTCTGCTTTGGTGACATCCCTTTAGAAGCCGCTTTCTTAGCAGTCTTCTTTGGGCCTTTGCCAAAACCTGGCTCGCCCTTTTTCTTACCACATCCACATGCTGCACACATTTACTTGCTCACTTTCTTTTTAGGTTTAGCGATTTTTTTCTTACCAGAACCTTCAGGAACACAGTTTGGCACTTTCTTACCGTTCTTCATCTTCATGCCTACTTGAACATAGCCATCCCAACAAGGTCCTTTAGCCATTTGTCTTATGCCAATCTTTAGTTGCTTTAACGCCTTGCTTAATTGTTTTAGCGCCAGCCTTCTTTGTCAGGTTAATCTTGTCGTAAGTGCCTTTGTCACGGTTGGTATGGTCAACAATGACCTCACCTTTTTTGTTCTTAGAAATCTTATGCGTTTCCCGTGCAGGCTTGCCTGGGACCTTGATAGCCAAAGTTACTGGCTTTTCAACCTTAGCTTGGGTCTTTTTTGCCGCAGCCACAGTTGCCACATTTACATTCTGGTCTCATTCGTCTTCCTCTTCTTCGTCGTCTTCAAAGTCAAAGTCCTCATCAAACAGGTCTTCATCTAGCTCAGGCTCAAAATCTTCAAAGTCAACATCCTCAATGATGTCATCTTCAAACTCTGACATTATGCTGGTCCAATCGTTGTAATCGTTCCTGAAGAGCCTCTGTACTTCAGAGCTCCAGCTTCTACATACAAAATTCCTCCACCTGTCATATTGGCAGTAGGTGCAGTCGTATTAGTAAGGTTTACTTTTCCAGTAAAGGTTGGAGATGCAATAGGTGCTTTTAAAATAGTTTGCGCATCTAAATAATCAAGTGCAGTATTTAGTTTTACATCCCAGTTAAGCTCTCCATCAACAGGTTTATTTAACGGCATAATTATTACCTTCCATATCCATAGCTACCATAAAGTCCAACACCATAACCGAGTACACCATTTCCAGAACCAACGCTTGGTGAGGCGTAGCTTTGGAACTGTGGGTCATTGACAAGCTCTTCGGCGTTAACCTGGTTGCAGTCAATGGTGACTACAGAATAGCGCTCTTTATACCGTCCACGTGGCATAACCCGTGTAGGAACAAATACTTTTTGTTGGAATGCAATTCTATCTTTAATGTGGGTCGTTGGGTTTGTAATCATATCTGGAAGAAGTATGTTTACATCAGAAACCGACACAACAAGGCGCAGAGTATCTGTGACGTAGAAGCCTCGTTCGTTCATAACGTTTGTAGAGCGCATCTGTTGAGCCATAATTACAGGCAGTTCAAATGGGTTCTTCCAACGACGTCCTTCTCCAGGAGTGGTACTTGAGACATCGTAGATGTCATCAACAACTAGGTTTGGATTTGCATCTAAGTAGTCTTGGTCCCATACCCACCAGGATACGGTGGTACCAACAGGGTCACGAAGGTCATCAACCATGCCCTCATCCATTGACTTACTTTCAAAGTCAATTTTAAAACGCCCCTGTACTTTGTTACCACGCATACGAGGATTATCTCTTAAAGAAGAGTAGAAAGTGGGCTAAGCTTCTGGGGTCTCAAAAGGGTAATGAGTGCCAGGAACAACGCTCTCTGGTTCGTTTGTTACATCTATAGTCAATGGCTCACTTAACAAGATTGCAGCTAAGCGCTCATCTGTGTGAAGGATGTCTTGAATAACTCCGTCAATAACAAAAGCAACTTTTTTTGGGGGAAGTGGACGGTTTGGGTCAAATGGTTCCATTACTTTGTTTCCTCTTCTGATTGGTCTTCTGTGTAGCTAATCTCTACAGCGGCCCACTTGTCTAGTGGACAAAATGCATTTGGAAGTTTTACTTTTGACTGCATAAAGCAGCCACATTCTTTACACTGACCTGTTAGTTTTATTAACTTAGGGCAAGCAGAACAGATTTCGTACCGTTCTTCTGCAACAGTTGTTTGAACTCTTCCAAGGTTTTTATTGAATAAATCCCAAGGACGTGCATTACGTGGTTTGTTGCTCATTGTGCTCCTATTATGATACCGAGAAGTTGTCTACCCCTGCTCCAAGGGCTAGTGTGCTAGTGCCTAAAAATACACCGTAATTTCCAACAGGAGTACCTGTACCTGTTGTGGTGTAAATCTGAGTACCGCTTGAGTTGTAAGCATATACTGTCCAAGAACCAGCCGCACTTACTACCGCTGTAATCTTTGTAGGGGTAGACCCAAGTAGCCCACCTGTTGTTCCACCAGTAATAATTCTGTCACCAGTAGCGGTAGCTGTTGGTGTAACTGGTTGTCCTCCTCCAAGAGTAGTTCTGTCGGAGGTATTTCCAAGGCAACCGCATGTTGGGTAAGAGTTTACAGCCGCACCAGTTGAATCGTAGGATGCCGAACCATAAGTACAGTTTGGGTATGTTCCGTTGTTTGTGCTAGAGGTTGCAGTCGCTTGACCTTGATATGTAGCACTAATTGCAGTAGTTCCGTAATTACAGTTTGGGTATGTGCCAGAGGCTGGGGTTACCTTAGAGCTTACAGTTGCGTTTGTGTAGGAATAAACAGGCATTGTGCCTTCGGCGTAGCAAGAAGCGTAGGACCCAGAACCAGTTGTTGGGTTTGGTCCATTCACAGTACCGCTACCGCACAAGTAGCATGTGCTGGAAGTTGGCGTAAGCTGATAGCCACCTTGTAAACAATCTCTTAAACAAATAGAGCCGCTTCCTTCAGGAAGGCATTCTCCAATGTAAAAACATGGGTTGGAATAGCTTTGAACATCTATTGATGTACAGCTTCGTGCAGATGGAGTTGCGCTGTAAGTAGTAGCACCGCCAACGTATGAGTAAATACCATTACCAGTAGTTCCAGCATAAACCTGACACTGAGTATTGTTGTAGAGAGTTCCACTACTACAGCTGTAACAGCTTCCGTTGTACTCTGTAGTTCCAGAAGGACAAACGGCTGAACCTTGAGCACAACTAAGGCAATTAGGAAAGGAAAAAGTTCCAGAACTACAGGTGTAACACTGCCCGTTAAATTGGTTTTGACCACCTGGGCAAGAATAAAATGTCGTTCCAGTACAATAATAGTTTCTATAACTACAGTCAGTACAGTAGTTGTTACCTGTTGAATACGTGTAGGTGTACTGTTGGTAATACGAACTATAGTAAGACCCGCTACCCGTTACCCACCACGCAACTCCGTAACCGTTACTTACATCGGCTGTTACCGTTGCAGTTCCATTACCAAACGATACAGAGGCAACACCAGACGAAGATGAAACGCCACGACTTCCGTTGGTAGACCAGGAACCAGAGTGAGAGGTCCAAGGACTACCAGAAGAGGTTGTTCCTAAAGTAGAACCAGAACGGTTAAAGTTGTCTGTAATAGAAGGCAGTGGAAGAACACTGTTTGAGGTTATTCCTCCTCCTACACCAGCTCCGTTTCTTGCTTTTAGAGTAAATGTGTATGACTGAGTTGCCGCAAATGTTCCTGAAACGCTTACAACGCCACCTGCAGCGCTAGGTGTTCCAGAGTAAGTCAAAGCAATCGCAGGGCTAGAGACAATATCTCCAGTACTTGTCCCACTTCCTTGCCACGCAGTAAGTGCGGACCCGTTTTGTACAATGGCTCCGTACGTTAGGTTTACAGATGTAGTGGTTGCAACAGCAGCGCTTAAACTTGCTGGAGTACCAGGAGTTGCTGGTGCAAACGGCGTAATAGATTGAGAGGAAGCAGTTGCAGTGCCCATAGGGTTAGTAACGCTAAAGGACACAGTGTATTGAGTTCCCTGCACATAACTAGCTGTGTAAGTTAAAGCGCCTGACGTGTTTCCTACAGGACTTGTCCCTGCGGTAGTTGGTGAGATTCCAGAGACTTCTGAAACATATGAAGTAACAGCTTGTCCACCAGTGCTATAGGAGTACGTTCCAGTAATGTTGGTGTTGCCAGTACTAGACAGGGTAAATGTAGGAGTGCTTGGGATAGTTGCAGCAACCCGTGAGTTACTTGATGCAGATGCTGGAGAATCTCCATTTGCATTTACTGCTTTAAGGATTACAGAGTAAGAAGTTCCCGCTACAAATGCTGGAGTTCCAGAGGTGCTTTGCGTAGTTAAAGTCATTGGGCTTGTATTGCTTGGCGCTGTTATGTAAGTAGTTCCACCATCTGTTGAGTACTTGTACGAGGTTATTGCTGAGCCACCTGTGCTTGTTGGTGCTGTAAAGGTCAAAGTAAACTGTGGGTTAGAACCAAAAGCAATACCAGTAACATTTGAAAGAGTTCCGATAGTAGGAGCAGATTCAGGAATAGAAGACGGAGTAATGAAGGTACTTGCAGAAGAAGCTAAGCTTGTTCCATTATCGTTAGTTGCGGTAACTGTGTAGTTTCTAGAGATACCCACAGTTTCAGATATAGTAATTGGAGAAGTTGCTCCAGAAACAACTGTAGTGCTAGAAGAGGTTGCTGTAAAAGTTGTGATTGATTTTCCACCAGTTGCGCCAGCGGTAAAGACAACCCCAATGTTTGCAGAACCAGTGTATGGCTGACCACTAGCAAGAGTGGGAGTTCCGATAGTTGGAGCCTGTGGAACGGTAGTTGCAGTAATACTATCTGATGCAGCAGAGGCAAGACCTGTTCCTACAAAGTTTGTTGCTGTTGCTGTAAAAGTATAAGCGGTATTAGATTGCAACCCAGTTACAGTTAAAGGAGAAGAGGTACCAGAGGCTGTGAATCCTCCAGGGCTAGAGGTTACTGTGTAAGAGGTTGCTTCAAAGCCAATTGGACTTGGGGTAAAGGTAACTACTGCTGCGCCATTATTGAACGCTCTATCTGTTCCTACATCTGTAGCTGTGCCAATTGTTGGAGCGTTAGGTACTTGCCTACGGCTAGAAGCCGTTACTCCAACAATTGACATTAGTTAATTCCTATCACAAAACAAGGAGAATACTCTGAGATATTACTCATTCCTATATTGTAGAGCGGGCTGCTTCTTTTAGCGGGGCAAGTCACGGATTAATTGCTTGTAGGCTATATGCTTCCCGTAATAGTTTACCTCAAAAGTATCGTCAAAAGCTGACTTAAACCCCTCTGAATGAAGGGCACCGTAAAAGTCTTTACAGGCAGTATCACTTATGGAAGCTTGTACACAAAAACGCGTTAAGGGGCAAGCCCACTTGTTTAACTTATCAGTTAAATAGTATTCATCTTTCATACTTTTTATAATTATTTCAAGATTTTTTGAGTTTTTTCCAACAACATAATTACAATTATTATAGTCAAGCGGGGGCATACCTGATTGGCTAGTTGCTAAAAGGTCATGCTCACACTGCAAGGTTTCAAGCATGTAGTCTAGAGGAACTGTACATACCGAATCCATATCTGCATACGCCCCACCATATTTATAGGTTACTAGGTATCTCCATATATCACCTTGAGTTATAGGAGCTAATTTTTCATAGTGAGTATAGAGCACGGGGTCTTCTGTCTTTACGAATTCTGCCCTATCCACATGATTAACGTACCTATACTCCCAGGTTGGATTTAAATTTATCCAAGTCTGGGTTACTTGCTTTAAATGTTCTGGCAAATCTTCATATAGGTAGTTATGTGTTTGCCAAATTATCTTAGGAACATCTTTAGGCATACAAGGCTAGTACTTACTACTGTTAATATGGCAAATTTCAATCTCATTTATATTAACGTGACTTGGTAGCGACCCTACCCAGTAAATAGCTTCTGCTAAATCCTCTGCAGTTAAGGCTTGGTCTCGTTTTTGCTCTTGGGTATCAATAGTTGCTGGACAAATTTCTGTAATTTTAATGCCAAATTGTGGGAACTCAAGTCTCATTGTGTCAATTAAACCGCGTTCACCCCTCTTGGCATTTGTGTAATTTCCTCCACCGCGATACGGCACCTTACCTCCAAAAGAGGTGATAAATACAATTGTTGGGGAATCTGACTTTTCCATACACGGCACAAATAATTGAGAAAGGTACATAGGCCCAGATACGTTTATATCGTAGGCTCGTCTAAAGTTATCCATAGTCTCATTAATAATGTTAGTTGGGCTAGAACCACCACCAGCATTATTAACTAGAAGGTCTAAAGTAATATCCTTATACTTTTCAAAGAAGCCCTCTATTGCTTTAGAGTCTGTTACATCTAGGCTGTATACTTCAACGTTGTCAGATACAAGCTCAGATACTTTAGACAGGTTTCTTGAAACAGCAATAACCTTGTACCCATTTTCAGATAGACGCTTGACTGTTGCTAGGCCTACGCCCTTACTTGCTCCAGTAACAATTGCTGTTTTCAATTACATACCCTGGTTCTTATTAAGCTCCATATTGTTATGAATCCAGTGACCAGGAATCATGTATTTAAAACCAGACTTTACAACGTGTGCGGTATGAAAGTATGGGGGAAAGGCTGGGAATATGACAACGCTATTTTCTTTTGGCTTTAGTCCAAAATCAATTGCTTTATTTGCAACAGATACGTCGTAGTCCAAGTCTACGGCTGGAGCTGACCCCTTAGAAAAACCATCAGCGCTAGTCCATCCTCCATCATAATCTTTTAACTGAAAAGAGATTTCGCCGCCTTCACAGTCGTCGTTTAAGTACATTACTAATGAATATCTTAAAGTCTTATCGCCATCTAGCTGGTCAAAATGTGCGCCCATGCCCATTCCAGTATTGTACTTTTTTATATTAAACGTTGGAAAAAGTCTTGGCTCATCAAAGTCCCCTAAAGAAGAAGCATAGTCTTTGCAAACGTTATACATTGCAGTCATAACCGCGTCGTATATATACTTACTTTTTTCCGCTACTTTTCCGCTATCTGAATCGTAAATGACGCTAAGCCTATTAATTGCATTAATATCAAATGTTTTTGTTTCTCCATAAATAAAGTTTTTATCATTAGAAGCGGTCCAGGTGTCCCAAACGTTTACGCCTAAGTCTGTGTATTGCTCAAGAGTGTCTAACTCTTTCCAAACCTTTTTAAAGGTATCAAAGTCCTCAATAGCATCTGTATAGTAGTACGCTTTTGGGTCCAGTATTTCTCTGTTCATCTGTTTCTCCCTTAGTACTTATTTTTTGCGTAATGGTCTTTTTCTTTAATGAACCCAACAAGAACATATCGTATTGGTCCATCTCCTACATGCTTGACTCCGTGCTCATACTCTTCGTTTCCTGGAAAAAATAACATAGTTCCTGGCTTAGGTTTTAACTGGATATCAAGGTTTGGAAAAAATAACTCACCATCTACGTAGTCGTCATTGATGTATACGATGGTGGCATACTTTATAGATGGGTCTGTTTTTTGGTCAGTGTGCGCTTTTAACTCTACCCCTGCTTGCATTCGTTGAATTGTTGCAAATCCACTTAAAATTAATTCTGGGTCAGCTTTGACCACCATAGAGTTTACAACATCGTATAAAGGCCTTTGGATTTCATGATGTAGTATGTTAAAGTTTTTATCTTTCCAATTTTGGGTAATCTCAAACTTACCTTCAGCAACCAGATTATCTACATCATCTCTACCAAATTTTTCCAAACAAAAATACTTTAAGTTTGCGTGGTACTCTACTTCCCAGTCTTCTTGTGACGTACTGTGGATAATCTCCCAAAAAGTGTTTATTTGGTCTTGGGATAAAAAGTTCTCAACAGAGAATAGCTCTGGGGTAATATCTGTAACTACGTATCCGCTGTCTATCAACTGTTGTTTAAAAGACTCAATCATTTGCAACATCTTCTAGTTTGTACTTATTTCCTGCTGCGTCTAACTTCCAGCCTTGCTTAAGAAGCTCTTGCCACTCTGCTCGTTCAATCTCTTGTTGCGCTCTAGTAGCCTTCATCTCTTCAGCCCATGCATCTCGCACCTCTTGTGGGTACGCTGACTCTTCTCGGTCATCCCAGAAAGAACCAATGGTGTATCTGACACCACCTGTAATAAGAGATACTTCGTGCATATTGTTAAACCCGCCGTCAAATACAGCAAGCAGCCCAACTTCTGGTTTAATCTCTAAGTTTTGTGCTGGGAACCGTAAAAGCCCACCTTCAAAATCATCGTTTAAGTATAGAAACCCTGCGTAGCGGCTTCTTGTAAACGCACCTGAGTTTCCCTCAGCATCTGTGTTGTCAGAGTGAATTCTTGCATATGCTCCTGGCTCCCACTTCTGTGTGTGGTACCCAATTTTACAGATTGTTTTTGGGTCAAGGTCGTGGACTGAAGCAATTGCTTCAGGCATTGCCTTTTCAATATCTGAAAATATAGTTGGAGATAGACCAGCGTCAATAACCTCTTGGTCGTTGTCTTGTGGCAAAACTGAGGAATAGGACTCGTAAAATGAAATTGGCATCCAAGAAATTGCCCCATTCTCTGCCTGAGCATCTAGGGCTTGAATCATCTTTTTGCAATCTTCTTTGCTTATGAAGTTCTCATAAACAACGATGTCTTTTGTTAGTCGTTTTTTGTTTGCTAGGTTCATTGTACTTTTACTCCGTTTAGTTATTTAATAGGGATTTATCTCCAGCAATTAACTTTTCTATCTCTTGTTGAACAAGGGCATACTCTTCTTCAAATACTTCTGGGGTTCTGCCTTCTCCCATACCCGCAGGGTTTCCCGCAGCTATTAGGGCTTCTTTTAGTGTCTTTTCAATATCGTAATTTAGTACTGTGCATTGAAACCAGTTAGCTACATACCCATCTCTATCAATAAGGTACTTCTCAAAGTTACCGCCCTGCATTGCGCCGTTGCCAAAAGGTTGATTTAACCAAGGTGACAAATAGCCATCTCTGTCTGGAATGCCAAGTTCTCTTTGTTTTTCAGCAAACGCAAGCATTTGCTCAGCTATTTCTTTGTATAGCTCATGAGTTTCTTTTCTTGGTTGACCTAGTCCGTTTACAGAGTTATCGCCCTTGTAAGGGCTAAGCTCAGTAGCACTCTCATTTGGGTTTGACGACACCATCTCTGAGAACTTAAACGTGGTTCCGTAGACTTCTTGACCATACTCTTGTGAATCTAAGCCACAGGTAATGCCTTCAGACCACTTGCCCTTAGTTACTCCTGGGCCACAATAGTCATTAGTAGGAATTGCAATAACTTGGAAATCATCTCCACCGTACTTATCTTGAAGCCATTGGAGAACTTCCATTTGATTAGCGTTGCCGCAGCCGACGGTTGTATTCGTCAACAAGGTTACTTTGCCTTTAAATTGACTTAAGAAGTCAGGAGAGCCCTCAGCTGAGTTAAGAGGGATGTCGTAAATTGATTTCATAGGGTTGATTGTACCTCGTCGTTATGGTTGTCTAGGTCCTGTATGCTTTGTTATTTCCCAAAAGAAAGGGCATGTAAAACGTAAGCCGCTTTTTACCTCAGTAACCCCATGGATGTAGTTTTTGTCACCTGGGAAGAAGTAAGCAGCGCCTTTTTTAGGCTTAAACTGCACACCCTGTAGTGGGAAATACAGCTCTCCGCCCTCATAGTCATCATTTAAATAAAACAAACTTGATAGGTCATAGTTTGGAAAGTCGTTAGGTGTTCCAGCGTCGGGGCCCTCGTGGAGCTCTTTATCAGCGTGTGGTTTTTGAAACTGCCCAGGAAGCCATTTAACAATAGTTGTCCCAGTTGGTATAACTTCTACCTGGTAGAACTCTTCAATAATTGGTCGTAGTCTTTGAAATAGCCCAGCAATTACTGGAGATATCTTTGGGTCATTTTTATCTAAAGTTGGCTGAGTTGCGACTCGGTCTTTCCAATAATCTGAGTCGTAGGTAACGGTCCCATTCTCATTTGTATGGCTTTCCGTAACATCCCAAATTGTTAAAGACTTAGCAGCTTTTTCTAAGAACTCTATCTCTTCTTGGGTCATGAAGTTTTCTAGCTCAACAATCATATCTTTGCTATCCCCAAACCAGCCTGATGGAGTTATAGATGGGGTTCTTTTTACTACGGTATACGAATCTTTGTTTTGTTCCATGCTCATAGTGTATCCCTTTTCGTTTTATCTATTACCCCTAATTTTAGGGTCTTTACTTCATGAGAGCCTAGGCTTTCTTCTCTTTCGTTTACAGCGTCTCTGTACCAATCTGTCCATTTTCCAGAAGAGTTTACTTTTTGTGCAGCCTCTCCGTAAGAAATGTTTGCATTTAATCGTTTGCTACCTGGGTCTTGGTACTCAACAACCTCAATGTTTGTTCCATTTAACTTTGACAAAGATATTGGGATAATTGTGGCAACTGGGGTTCCAGCCTTAATAACTACCCTTTTATTTGCAATCTTTGCCTTGATAGCTAAAGGCAAAGGGTTGTCGTAAAAAGATGTGCTGATTAGGGACGACATAGTTTCAAACTCATCACTAAAATAATTTACTGGGTTAATAGTAAAGATACTGACATCTTCATCTGTCCTAAAAACCAGTCCCGTGTTTAAGCTTATAGAGGATTGACCTCTACCAGAGTAAGCCCCTTCTGGACTAAACACTTGGACACGGTCTGGTGTTTGGTCGTTTATTCCATCCCAAATAAACTCAATGTCCTGTAAGCACGATAAACTCCAGCCAATTACATTTGACTGGGTTACTGGAAAACACCTGTAAGCGTGATTCTCTGACGTTGCATCCATCCAGTCTCTTTTAATGGGCATAGGTTGGACATCAAAGAGAGCCCCGTGTGTTTTTTCAACTGAGATGTTGAACATTAATCTGATTCTGCGCTATACATCTCTGGAGTATGAAACTTTTTGCTGTAGTCAAGCATTGTCACAATAGAGTATTTGACGCCAGAAGTCACTGGCATTGCTTGATGTGGGTACATAAAATTTGATGGAAAAATAAACAGGTCCCCAGCATCTGCTTTAACCTTTAAGTTCTGTAACCTAAAGTAAAGCTCGCCACCTTCGTAATCATCGTTTGGATACCCAACTAAAGAAACTGTACAGTTGTAAGAAAATCCATGGTCATGGTGCTCCATAAAGTGTTGTCCTGGACCATACTTAATGAAGTTGAATGCTTCCCAATACTTTAAATTGTTAATGTTGTACATTCTGCAGTAGTCTTCAACCGCAGGTAACTTAACGTCATACAAATCTTGCCACAAAGCTTGAAGATTTAAGCTGACCTGACTCTTGTCATTTTCTATATCAGTCTTCTTAAATTTAAAGTCGTTGCAGTCTCTGTACTCTGGCATAAGCTGCCTATACCCAACGTACGCTGGTTGCCAAGCATACCCAGTCATATCTCCTTCTGGCTTAAGGTTTGCTTCAATTCTACCTATAACATCAATGTCTTTATTGATGACGCCCTTATAGCAAAAGATGCCACTACCTAAATCAACTTTTTCTGTCCATGTTTGCATTGCATTCTCCTATTTGTAGTCTCGTTTTGACCAAACTTTGGTTTGGTATACGCCGCCATCAGGCTGACGGTAAAATTGCATGTTCTTTACTAATTTATCATACATTGTAGATTGGTCTGGAATGTCTATTTTGTGTTCCCAGTTTTCTCGTTTAAACGGGAGAACCTGCATATACGGAGTTCCTTCTGGGATGGTACCTTCCCAACCTTCTGGAAGAAAGAATGGAAAAGTTCCAAGTAAGTGAAGCTTGTCTGAGTCTACAACGCCAGTAGTGTTTAGGAACGGTAAGTCAAACCTATTCATTGGTGTCATAAACAGTGCGCTGTATCCCTCTGGAAGTTCTAGTCCCCAAGGAGAGCTCCAAGCAAAATGAGTTTGATAGTATCCTTTTGGATGCTCAAACTGTGGCATTGGGGGCCTTTGGGTACAGAAGTCTTGGTACTTAGGGTTATTGATTTTTACATCTATGATTCCTTGAGTATTTTTATAGAAAGTTAAATCGCACGGTGTTTTAAAGATGTACCCAGTTGTAAAGGCGTCCATAATAGCTGGGCACGCTTTCCATGTAGGAATTTTTCCATAATCATCTGTTGTACCCTCTTTAGGAAATGGGCAAATTTCTTTTGGAGCTTTGTAATATTCTCCGTTTGGCATTTTTGCAAATCTGTCTGCATTTTTATACCAGGCAGGCATTTGCGTCTGTGTCGGTACTGGAACAGAGATATGCTTTTTATCTATCCACGGCCTAAATGACCTAAATATGGCTACTAAAGCCATTACTTGTGCCCTAACTCGTTAATGTCTGTCATCACAACAACGCAATATTTTGTACCTGAAACCATCGGCAGAGAAGCGTGCTCATAAATATAGTTTGATGGGAATACTGCAATGTCCCCTACTTTTGGCTTATAAACTAAGTTATCAAGTCTTGGGAACTTAAGGTCTCCACCTTCATAATCATCATTAATATAAATAACCGCAGATACTGTGCAGTTGTATGCAGGACCGTGGTCTGCGTGAATGTTGAAGTGAGTCCCTGCCCCCTCATACTTTACAAAGTTAAAAGCTTCGTAATATACGACGTTAATACCCCAATACCTAGCATAGTCGTCTATACAGTACTTAAGCTTTTGGTATATCTCCTCATGCAAGTCTATAAGTTCAGCGTTTGACTCATCTCTTGGCCCAAGGTTCTCCTGCTTATACTTAAAATCTACACAGTCTCTTGCCCGCTTAACTGGGACAGCAGATTGTGTAACTTGCGCCTCTGACCACTTATATTTGTTGCCTGATGATAGATTGGACTCAAGAGTGTTAATGTATCTTGCGGCATCTTCACGTGAGAAAGTGTTTTGGTAGAGGTGTAGTCCCAAACCTAAATTTTTAACACTTACTTTATCGTCTAGAGCTCTTTCAGGAACTCTATTTGATGCAGTCTCTGACCTATCTTTTGTAAACCAGATATTTTCATTTTCATTGTGCATTTTTTGCCTTCCTATAATCTAATTAAGTGACTGTCTTTTCCATTTTCCAATAGGGCATTCTGCATCTGCAAGCGTTGTTTTTAACGGCATAATGCACCCGCATAGTTTACAGCTTTTTGTAATTTTAATGAGGTTTTCACAAGACATGCATTCATCAAGTCTTTTTTTAATAATCTCCTGGTCATCAAGCTTTTTACCAGAATCAATTAAGTGCCAAGGCCTTGAGTCTCCAAGAGCCTCTTTCCATTCACTCCATTTAGACATAGGTTACTCTGGAGACGTAAAGGTTGTGCCGTCCCAGATAGAACCGCGATTAACGGTTTGGCCCTCTGGTACTCTAAGAAGAATAACTTCTTGTGCAAAAGCAGCGGCATTCATCAAATCTGTGTGACCACCTTTTGGGGATACTGTTGTTAAGAACATGGTGTTATCTACTAGGAAAGAGTACTTTCCCCAGTCAGGGGTATCGTTGTACCTTTCAGGCCTCTCTCCTCCCACAAAAGCTTCACCATCCCAAACTGCCCCAGGGTATACATTTTCAATGTCTGTAGTAACCATTGTTGTTATTGGAAGACCGCTATCTAGCGCATTCTCAATGCGCTGAATTAGAGGGTCCGCATTAGGACTCTCAAGATGCAGCATATTAAAGACTTCGTACGAGTCTTCAGATATTTTTGTTGCAAATACATATGTGTTCATCAAGTGCTCCTTTTGTAGTTACTTAATAAATATACCATATCTTAGAAAGCGCACGAACAACCGCACCCTGCACCGAAGTCATACAGACAGTAGAAACAGTCTGACCCACAGCCACCAAATGATGGGAAGGATGGTGGGAAGAATGGTGGGAAGAATGGTGGGAAGAATGGGAAGAATGGTGGGAAGAATGGTGGGAAGAATGGTGGGAAGAATGGGAAGAATGGGAAGAATGGGAAGAATGGTGGGAAGAATGGTGGGAAGAATGGGAAGAATGGTGGGAAGAATGGAGGAAAGAATGGGAAGAATGGAGGGAAGAATGGAGGGAAGAATGGGAAGAATGGGAAGAATGGTGGGAAGAACGGAGGAAAGAATGGGAAGAATGGAGGGAAGAATGGAGGGAAGAATGGAAAGAATGGAAAGAACGGAGGAAAGAACGGAGGAAAGAATGGGAAGAATGGAGAAATAGTCGTAATAGAACTTGTAGAGGCTGCATCTGAAGTTCCTACCGAAGTGATAGCAACAATAGTATAGCTCTGTGAGCCTGGAGCTGGGCCAGAAGGCGTGCTATCTGCAGCATCATACGACACTGCTGAGCCAGAAATGCCAGTGTAACTTGTGCCGTCAGAGCCAGTAATTGTGTAAGAGGTAATTGCACTACCGCCATTGGCTCCAGCAGTCCAGCTAATTCTATTAAGGTTTGCAGAAACTGTGGCTGCAGAAACTGACTGTGGTGCCTGTGGCCTTGTTGTAATAGCGATTGCAGACGAGGCAGTAGAGGCGGGAGAAGTTCCTGCAGCATTTGTAGCTGTTACTGTAAATGTTACAGATGCACTAACAGGAATGCCAGTAACTGTAATTGGAGATGATGACCCGCTTGCTGTCTGGCCTGAACTTGCTGTTACTGTAAATGAAGTTGCTGCTGGAGAAAGTGCAGGTAAAGAGAATGAAACAACCGCTGCGCCGTTATTGTACGCTCTGCCTGTTCCAACATTTGAAGCAGATACGCCTGTAGGAGCTAATGGCTCTAAAAAGTCATTTGAAGCCTGTGACTTTTTTCCAATTCTTTTACCCGATGCCATTTAACTCTCCTGTGTGTTTTCTTAAGCCGTCAAGTCGCCAAAGACAACCCAGGTATTTTCTGCTCTCTTGAAGAGAGTTGCAGATGACCAAGTTGTGCGAAGTTTTAAGCCAGGTGTTGCGTTAACTGTTACTCCAACAGCTCCAGCGATGGTCACTTGCCCTGTAGAAGTTTGAAGAATATCAATTGATGTCCCTACTGGAAAGGCTACTGTTGAGTTCAATGGGATAGTAATTGTTGTACCACTTGAACTAGCGACCTCAATTAAAGTGTCTCTTTCAGTCAAGGCTGAAAGCGTATAAGAAGCCGTCTTTTGAATAATTGGTGTGCGTGATGGGACGCCTTCTTTTGTCTGAGTGCCGTCTGTAAACACTACTCCAGATGAAGGGGTTACTGTTGTTGCCTCAAGTGCTGCAACTGCAAGGTTATCTAGTGACCCTTGGCCAAAGTTTACAGTTGTTGTAGGCTCTGTAGTTACGCCTTGAAACAACTTCCACTTAGCGTCAGATACGTCTCTTACAAGACCTGCATGCTTTGTTGCGCCATCGTTATACCCAACGACAAGACCAAGGTCAACTGCGTTAGCTGCATTTTGATGAGCAAGCTGAAGAATGTTATCTTCAATTACGATAGATGTTGATGATGCGTTAAACGTTGTACCGTTTACAGTTAAGTTTCCATCAACAACAAGGTCGTTTGACGCTGTAACTGTGCCAGTAAATGTTGGCGTTGATTTTGGGGCCTTAAGGTCAAGGGCTGCTTGTGTAGCAGTTGAGATTGGCTTGTTCGCATCTGTTGTATTATCAACGTTAGCCAGACCAACATCAGATTTAGTAATTCCAGTAGGAGTATTAATTACTGGTGAAGTTAAAGTTTTATTTGTAAGAGTATCTGTCGTATCTCTTCCAACGAGAGTAGTAGTTGCATCTGGAATAGTTACAGTTCTATCTGCTGTTGGGTTTGCAACTGTTAACACTGTTTCAAACTCATCTGTTGTTGAGCCTTCAAACGTAATGGTGTGTGGCTCTGGAAGATAAATACCGTGAATACGTGGAACTCCACCAGTAGCAGTAATTTCTGGACCATTAATAATTGGGGTAGTTAACGTTTTATTGGTAAGGTTTTGAGTTCCAGTTGTTGTTACGAGCAGACTGGTATCTGCAATCCCATGTACAGAAGTGGTGTCCGAAGAGTGTGTTGAAACAGCAGTGTCTGCATATGTCTTTGTAGCTAGCTCTGCAGTGTCTGCAATCCCATGTACAGAAGTTGTGTCTGCTTCGTGAGTAGACACAGCACCATCTGCGTATGACTTTGTAGCAAGATTTGCGGTATCTGCAATACCATGGACAGAAGTTGTGTCCGAAGAGTGTGTTGAAACAGCAGTGTCTGCATATGTCTTTGTAGCTAGCTCTGCAGTGTCTGCAATGCCGTGAATAGAGGTTGTATCTGAGCTGTGTGTGGAAACTGAAGTATCTGCATAAGTCTTTGTAGCAAGTTCGGCGGTATCTGTAATGCCATGAACAGAAGTCGTATCTGAAGAGTGCGTAGACACTGCAGTATCAGCATACGTTTTTGTAGCAAGTGCCGCTGTGTCTGCAATGCCGTGAACGTCTAGAGTGTCTGATGAGTGATTAAAAACTGATGTAGAAACTGCTGAAGCAGCTGCAGTATCTGCGTATGACTTTGTAGCAAGGTCAGCTGTATCCGTAATACCGTGCACAGACGTTGTATCTGAGCTATGGGTGCTTACAGCGGTGTCTGCATATGTCTTTGTGGCAAGTGCTGATGTATCCGCAATTCCATGAACGGAGGTTGTGTCTGAGTTATGTGTTCCTATTTCAGTGGTTACATATTCCTGTGTAGCTAGTGTTCCTGTTGCATCTGGCAGAGACAGTGTTCTATCTGCTGTAGGGTCTACTACTTGTAATGCAGTTTCAAAATCATTTGCAGTTGCGCCTTCAAACAGAATGCCAACACCAGTTCCAAGGGAGACTGTTCCAGTAAATGTTGGGTTAGCAATCGTAGCGTAGAGGCTAGATGCAGCTGCTGGAGTTAGTGTGATGTAAGGTAGAGAAGCCCAAACTGTAAGCCCGTCTCCAACTTTAAGCTTTTTACTGTCAGTTTCTACGCCAACTTCACCTTCAAGAAGAATTGGGTTTGATGCGGTCCACTCAGCCGCAGTTCCTCTGCGTAGTAGAATATTAACAACTGCCATTACGAAACTCCTCCGTCATAAGACCCTGTGTAAGACCCCTCAAATGTAGAGGATGGGAAGCCACCAAATACATTTGGAGTTCCACCGTAGAAAGAGGCTGGTCTTCCACCATCTACGTTAAGTTGTCCAGAGCCACCAGTACCGACAATGTCAATCCAAAGTGTGCCATCGTATATTCTTAACTTTAATGTTGTAGTGTCAAAGTATAGGTCACCTGCACGTTGGCCAACAGGCTCGCTGCTCTTAGCCAGTACGTTTAAGGGTACTAATGCCTTTGTACTCATTTATATTACCCGATTACAACGACTCTGTATGCGTTAGCTGTCGGTGCAGATGCAAAGAGGAGGGTGATAGTGGATGTTGTGGCTCGTATGTTGTCTACCATAACCTCTTCTCCAGTTGATACTTCATATACTTGAACGTGAACATCTAGTGTGCCTAGGTTGTGAGTTACTGTGTATGAGGTAGCTGATGTAGAAAGGGTTGTTGAGTACTTTCTGGCTACTACGGCTGCATCAACAGAAATGGTGTTCGTTCCAACAGTGATGCCGTTTCCAGCGCCAATTGCAAACCCGTTAGCATCTGTTGCGGCACCTGAGTTCGCGGCAAGTTTGATGGATGCGCCACCAGCAGCTGTTTGCAAACCACCTGTAGAAAGGGGAGCAAAGGTGAAGTTAGTTCCTGTAAGAAGAACGCCGTTAGAGGCTGTGTAGGTTCCAGCACCTGAGAACTGCGCAAAAGTAAGAGCAGTAGTGCCTAGCGTAATAGCGTCATCGGTGTTTAATACCCAACCACTATTTCCGTTTACTGTACCTTCGCTAACAAAGGTAAAGAGACCAGCAGTTACTTCAGAGCTTACGTTTGCGTCTGGAGCACGGTCTGGGGTTCCTGAAGCCTTAACTACATAAATACCATTTTCAGAACCAGTTGATTGATTCTTAACAAGAATGCGGTCACCAGTAGCAAGAGTTACTCCGTCAAGAGTATCTCCATTTTCAAGGTCTGTAGATAAAGTTACTGATGTAGTTGTAGCTGCACGAACTGATGCCTTAACATCAAGGCCTTGTGCAACAGAGTCAACGTAGTTCTTAGTTGCAGCATCTTGTGCACTTACTGGGTCTGCTACGTTTGTAATTAACTGGCCATTCATTGTGAATGAGCTAGTTGGTGCTGTTAAATCTGTTACCTTGTTTGTGGTAAGGATTACTGTTCCGCTAGCATCAGGAAGAGTAATTGTGCGGTCAGCGGTTGGGTCAGTTGCAGTAAGCGTGGTTTCGTTACCGTTTGCTGTAGAACCTTCAAATACGATTGTAGAGTCCAACGAAACCGTACCTGTAAAGGTTGGGTCAGCAAGAGGAGCTTTAAGGTCAAGCTGCCCTTGAATCCCAGAGGTTACGCCATCTACGTAGTTAAGCTCTGTAGTGGTAAGTGTTGCGCCATCAAGGATGTTAAGTTCTGCGGCATCTGCGGTTACGCCGTTAAGTCCAACAGCTTCCCAGATAGTACCGTTGTAGACACGCATTTCATTAGCAACGGTGTTGTAGTAAACCTGGCCTGTTACAGGACTTGCTGGGTCAGTAGCTAAGTTTTGTATACGAGCATTTTGAAGCTCGTTCTTGACTAAGTCAATTGATGTTAAAAATTTACGTGCCATTATTTGTGTCTCCTTAGGACAAGTACGCTTTTCCGCTAAATGCACCAGTAAAAGTAAGAGTTAACGAATCACTGTTTGTATACTCAATCTCTCCTTCGCAGATAGCGCCAGACGAATCGGCAACTGTCACGTTAGGGAGAAAGTTTAAGTTATGATTTATGACCCAAATATTAGACGAGATACTCTGGACATGAGTATATGCGAGAGTTTGAGCTGTAGGTCCCCCAACTATTACTGGATTTATTCCAGAGATACTTCCTGGGGATGGGGCAGCAATTAGGATAACGTCTTGATTTGTCCCTGCGGAATCTCCTGGGCGAACGTATTGGGTCATTGAGTCACCTGCGCAGTTACAAAGATTTTTCCAGTAACGTAGGTGTGAACCAATCCGTTTGAGTCAGTTAGCTGTACATCGTAATAGCAGACCCCAGGAAGCTTCTTTGTCTGTGTAGCAGTTAGGTCTAGCTGCAGTGTACGCAACCCAGTCCCATCTACAGCTCCTACATTTGGGTAGGAGGTTGCAAAAGATGCAAGTAGGATTGGGCTATTTGGAGCAGGACGAATCTCTGATTTAGCAACATAGTTATTGACCTCAAACCCAAACTGAATTTGCACTGAGTAGCTGTCTCCAGTGTAGACGTACAGGTCTTGAGTAAACGCAGAGGTCAGTTTCTTTATACCGCCGTAGGTAGGTATTGGTATGTAAACGCGTTCCTTTGGTTCTCTGTCGTCTATCTCTTGAGGTACATAAATTGGTACGTAATGGTTTGTGGTCTTAGAGATACGACGTAGACTAAACACATCAATCTTGTACAACCCAATACCAAGCTGTGAACACAGCTCTCTGTACTGGGTTTTACGAACTTCAATCATTTGCATCAACTGACGGTAACGTTCAGAACGAGGAATCTGAACTCCGTCAGGAGCTGTAATATCAATGTCAAAGGATGCATCTGTAGCAAGAGTGTAAAGAGCTAAGGTAGAAGCCCAAACAAGTACGGGATATTCTTCCAACGTAGGCAGAGTTGTAATGGATACAGGACGACCATAAGAGTCTACGTGGTTAGCAGTATGCTGTTGAAAAGCTGTAGTAACAAACTGTTCAATTTCAGCACTTGTAAAGTAACGATAATAATTTCCAGCAACAACAATTAACCGACCTGAGATAGGAGCGGTATCAAAAACAATATATCCAGTTGCTTCTTCAACTTCTACGGTTGTAGAAACATCTACACCATTAACCGTAATAATTAAGTTAATACCATCAAGAGGAGAGTACGGAACTAAGTAACGTGTTGAGGTTCCATCAGCTGTTGTTTGGTAAACAAATGATTTAGGGAAGTCACCAAGCTCGGACCGTAAACGGCCTGCCAAACTGGTAAGAATAGCCACGTAACCTCCAAAAGCTGTATGAAGCAATCATCTCAAAAATAACCTAATAAAAAAGGTCCAACCCCCAACTGGGAGGAGGGCGGGAACCAGTTGAGGGTCGGACTACTTTTTGACGGCTTAGTTAGGCCGCCAAATATATCCGAGCTCTTCTAGGTAGTTAGCAAGATGACCAGGCACTCGGTACTTAACTCCAGCTTTAAAACTGTAGTGGTTTCCTACTCCGTATGTCATCTCGTCAATATCTGTAATTGTGCGAATAACTACTGAGTCGTTCGCTGTTGTAACTCCGATGTTCTCAATCTCGTCTAAAACAAGCGGAGCATCTGGTTTCTTTGGGTCAAAGACGTTGTTCTCTAAACTCTCCGCCTCAACCTGTGCCGCAATTGAAATTTCATCTTTGCGGTCTTGTATTGCTTTTGCGTTTTTCTTTGCTGCAGTTTCTGCTGCACGTCCTGTCGCATCTAATGGACTTGTTGGTGTGTTTGCCACGGTGTATTTCTCCTATGTTAGTTTGTGATTAATGATGGCTGGGGACCCAGGAAGGAGTAGGGTCCCCAGACATCGGTAAAGCGAGTCTTAGTTTGTGTAAACCTTGACGATAGCCTGGTCGGTGATAACACCAAGACCCCAGATTGCGTACCATGCAAGAGCGTGCTCACGACCGAAGTCAAGAACGCCACCGTCACGTAGTTCAACTGGAAGGCTGATTGCGTGACCAAATGCGTTGTCACCAATCATGATTGATTCGTAAACATCTGCTGAGTTACCTGTAGCTGAAGTTAGGTAACCCTTTTCAGCTGTGTAATCTGCAGACTCTGGGTTTCCACCTGAGCCTGGAGCAGTGTTAGAAGACACAGGGATGCTACCTGCTGATGCTGGTGCACCAACAAGTGATGATGTGGTGTATGAACCACCAGCAGCAAGCTTCTTAATCTGTGTTGTTTCAATGAAAACTACGTCGTATAGACGACCGATTTCACCGAGCATGAAGTTACCTGGAGCAGCGTACTTTGTGACTTCAATGAACTCTGGGTTAGAGCGAAGGTCACGAGACTGCTTTGGGTGTACGAACTGTACGTATGTCTCACCTAAGCGAGGGATGTTCTTACCAGCAAGGGTAAGAGCTGCATCCTTGATTGCGCCTGTTGTTAGCTTGTGGTTTCCATCAAGCTGTGAGATTGCTGTAGCAGCTGTTCCTTCATCGTAGTTAGTGAAAGCGCCACCTGTGATGCCTGAGCGGTCATAACCAAATACTGCAGAAGTTGCTGCAGAAAGTGTGTTACGTGCTTGTACATCTAGGTACTGTGCCATGTGACGACCTAGAAGACGTGAGGCTGAAGCCATTACGTCATCAAATGATGCATTCAAAAGTAGTTCAGAAACTGCTACTGCGTAGCCGTGTTCTGCAACTGTGATTGCAATCTGCTCTGCTGTGAGAGCGTTAGTTGTCATACGGACACCTTCAGTAAGAGGTGATGGGTCTACTGCGAAGTTCTTGTAACGAAGGAAGTTCACGCGAAGACCAGGTGCAACACCTAGTTCAGTCTTCTTTACTGCGAACTGTTCAAAACGAAGAATTGGCATTGCCTGGAACAAAATTTCTTTTGACCAGATTGTTTGAATTGCCTGGTTCAAAGATGAGTTTGAACCAGAGTAAGCTGTTGGAGCACTCGCTAGTTGCGAGGAGCCTGTAATTGCACTTGCCATTTAGGTCAAGTCCTTTCAGTAGTTGGTTGGTGGGGGATTAACCGAACAGTCCCTGACCACGGTTGCTGGCTGCAGTGCCAAGAAGCTTGGCTCTTTGTTTCGCATAATCTGCCAATGACATATCCCTGATTGAATCAGGCGTGTACGAAGTGTTTTCCGAATTGTTATCCAGGGGTCCTGATGCAGGCGCTGTAACTCTTGCGCCTACCATTTGTTGCTTTGCAGATTGCATTGCTGCTTGAGCAGATTGCAAAATACTTTGTGACTTCTCACGCAATAGCGTGATACTTGCCTCAACCTCGTCTTGCGTATTACCGTTAACAAGGTCAATGAGCTCAGGAACAATGTTGTCACGTTCCTGCTCTACACGAGTTGCGCGGTAATTTGTAAGGTGGTTGAGTTCTTGTTCTTTGTGTAGAAGAGCAAAAGCTTTTTCTCTTTCAAGACGTTCGTTCTCTAACTGAGCCTGAAATTCTTGCTCCTTCTTAGCGAGGAGTTCCTTGGCAGAAAGTTCTTCTTCTTCCCTGGACTTTTTAGCTTGCTCTTCTAGCTCACGTACAGACTGCTCGTGAGCAGCTTTACGTGCGGCTTCGTCTTCTTGTGCTTTCTTCAAAGCTTCAAGTTCCTTAGCCATCTTTTCCATTTGAGGATACAGCTTAGATTTTTCTTGCGCACGAGCCTTTGCGACGTCGTCTGCAGTAAAAACCTGTTCCACTGGTTCACTCACTTCTTGAGCGACAGCTGCTGCTGCAGTTGCTGCTTCAAATACTTCTTGATTATCGGCCATTATTAATCACCTGTTTTTCTTGTGTCGTTGTCCGTATGCCTTGCGGCGTATCACGTTGGGGTTTAACAAGACAATTTCATACCATTTAGGATAAAAAATCTCGTTATATTGTTATTTATTTTTAATTCTTGTCTACTGCTCTCCTCTGAGGAATTTTAGTTCCGTAGGCTTCAGTGACAAGTCTTTCTCTGATTGCAGCTTCTTGGCTCTTTTCAATGCCCATCATTTGCTGCTGAGCTGGGTCGTTGACGCTGTCGTCAGTTTGAGGGCCATTAATACCGTCTCCCATGATGTCTCCATCACCGAGTTCGGTTGGCTGCATAGGGATGGCAGAGTTTCCATCAGGTCCTGGCATCATTCCAGTCATATCCATAATTGCTTTCTGGATTTGAATCTTTACGAGTTGCAAAGCGCCATCTGCGCCAGCATCGGAGATAAGCTCTTGACGAATCTCTTGTAGCTTCTCTTCTGGGAATTCCTCACCAAGTGTACGTAAAGCACCTTCTTTAGACTCAAGACCCATACCAATTTTAGTTTGAATCTCATTCAAGACAATTAACTTATCTAGTGGGAGAGGCTGAGGGAACTGAACAGAATTTTGGAAAGTAATTGGGTCTGAAAAATCAAGCTGTGTTAACTGGCCTTCTTTGATTGGGCCGTCTTCATCAGGGTTGTACATAAACTGCATAGGCTCTTTTAGAGCAAGAGTGCGAAGAGCAAGCTCGTTAATTCTTTCAATACCAACACCGTACTGAGCAACCTTCTGTGAGTAACGGTTCATTAATGGCTGGTACTGAATAGAAAGTGCAACACCCGATGTATTAGAGATAGGTTGAACTTGACCCAGTGCGGTTTCTGGGATGTTCATTAGCTCGTGCATTGAGCGCTTTAGAAGTTCTAAGTACTTCAAGGCTCCGTCAATGCCTTGTGCACCGCCTTCCAGGTTGAAGACTTGAGCATCTTTTGGAAGACCGCCCCAAACCTTCTTTGCGCCTTTTTCTAAGTTAGAAGCTTTAGCACCAACAATAACTGTCACAGGAGAAGCGTGGTAGTTAATGATGTCTGCTATGTCAGTTGATATCTCATTGTAAGCGCGGTTTATTGTAATGATGTCGTGTGCGTCTGGGAGACCCCAAGGTGAACCAGAAACTGGAACGTTCGGTATGTGTACAACAGGAACTAACCCAAGTGGATTAGGACGAGAATCAATTAACTCATCGTTTATGTACTCTTCAATTGTGTCGTCTGTAAGAATTTCAGTGTAGGTAAATACTTGACGTGTGCCTTCAAGGGATGTTCCCCAGAAACGATACTTCTGCTTAAAACGCAATAGACGCGTACGGTCGTGTGGGTGAAACTCAGGGAAAGCAAAAGAAGAGTTAAGAGGAAGAATACGAACTCTACCTGGGTGATTTCCTCCAGCAGAGTCTACCCAAGGTTCTTCGTACGCAATTTTTACAAAACAGTCCCCAGTAATGCCACCTTGTTGCCCCATCTCAAGTAGCACACGCATTTTTTCGTTGTCTACTTCCCAGATTCGTTCTAGGCGGTCTGGAATAATTGCTTCCGTTGCTTTTGGTGAACGGAAATGAATACCCTTACCAAATACAAAGCGTGATAAAAAGTCGTTAAATGCACGGTAGTAATTAACCGCAATTTGCATTTCGCCAGACTCACGGCGATAGCCCCAGTGGTGCCCAAGGTACATTGCCCAGTTTAGTGAGTAACGGTTTAAGCGTGGACCATGTACTTCAAATTCTTCGTCAGCTAATTCCACCAAACCCAGTGGAGAAATAGAGATAGTTAAATCGCTGGATGCGGCTCTATACGATGGTGGAGAAAAATCAAGATATGACATTACTTATCTTTCTTCTTATCTTTCTTAGAGTCTTTCTTCTTATCAGCAACTGTAGCATTCTTTTTCTTAACATCACGAATATGCTTTTTTTTATGCATTTCTAATTTGCGAGTTTGCTCATTTGTTTCAATAAATTTGCCGCCTGATTGGATGTAGCGCTCATGAACCCAATGACTTGCTCCAGGATTAGGGTAGTTAGAATACTTAGCCTTTGCCTGAGCAACAATCATCAAATAAAGTTTTTCATTTGCTGGCTTACTTGCCATTACATCTCCTCCTGATAACCCGATAGCCCCCACACTACTGTGGGGGCATACCGACGTCTGTCTAAATTAGTCGTTTACGACTGTTGCAGATTGACGCTGTGAGCGTCCGCCTGATACTACTTTGGTCTCAATTACTTGAGCTGCGTAGTCGTTCATTGTTCCGTGCGCAAACTCGCCAAGGAATGTTGGTGCTTCTACCCATGAGGCAGAACCAACGTGTGCTCGCTCTGCAAGAGTTTCTGCAGCTGGCTTTAAGAATACGTTTGCATTGTGATTAGGACGACCTGGTGCAGGAGCGTAACCCTGCATCATGCCCTTTTGAAAATCATTTGGTACATCTGTGTCTGTTGCAATACCTTCTTCAAAACGAAGTGGTCCGCGACGTGTTGCATTGCCTGCTTCCTTTAGTTCGTACACATGTGGTGCACGCTCTGGAAACTGTGGTGCTGGGGAAATTCCCATAGTAAGACTCCTTAAGGTTGTAGATGGAAGGCCATTCCAGGTAATAGTTTCCCGCTTTTTAAAGAGCCTGTGTGGTTAACCGAAGAAAGGATTTGAAGAAGCAACAACTTCTGGCATTACTAAATCTTGAGTTAAGGAACAGGCAATAGATAAAGAGTCCACAAAGTCATCGTGGGCGTAGTTTTCGTCAGGGGCTGCAACCATAAAGTTAGGTCCTTTGAACTGAACTTCGGCATCAGTCATCTGTTGATAGAAGCGTTTCCAGGTGCGTAATCGTCGTGTCTTGGCATGAGCAGGCCAGGAAATCATCTCTCGTTGAATTAGCGCTTGTAGGTGTTTCCATCGTTTAGATTGCTCACTTGGGCTTGAAGTTATTGGCATAACCTCAGCTCTTGGTAGTAGAAGCTTTAAACGTTGCGCTACTGCATCGCCTACACCGTTTGCGTCTACTCCAACTGCAAGTACATCGTAGTTCTCTAAGAAGTTAACTATTTGAAAATATTGCTCTTCCCAGTCATCTCCCTGTAGTTCTAACCAGTTAAGGATGCGATGGTCAAAGTAACCGAACTCATCTGGTCTATCCCAGTCAACCCAAACAACCGTTACAACAGTTGAGTCAGTTTTACGTGCAGGGTCAATACCAACAACACAAGGAGTCTTATGCCAAGACTTAACTAACTCCTGCGAAGTATCTCCTAGCTCATCCATCTTAGACGAAGTAATAAACATACCTCGTTCAAGTAACCACTTGCAGTTGTAAGACATTTGGAACTCGTCAGAGTCTTCACCGATACGCAACATCTCTTTTTTAATTGAGCGTTCGTAGTTCTTGTTGTACTTAATAACTTCTTTCCAGTCCCACTGGTAATGATTTTGTCTATTACCGCGAGTAGTCTGTCGTCTGCGGTTTAACTGAATGGCTTTGTAAAAGTTGTTCTTACTTGTTGTTGGAGTACCTGTCTTTACCATTGTTCCTGCGTAGTACGCAAGCATTGGAGCAATAGACTTAGATACAACAAAGTCATCTGCTTCTTGGCACTCATCAATTACAATAAGATGAAAAGACTTAGATTCAATTTTTGCACGTGGGTTAGCGGTCATCATTGTGATGCTTGAACCAGAGTTAGTAAGTTTAATCTGACGAGTTACTCCGCCAACACGTGCAGCTTTGTCGTCAATTTCAACGTCGTTTAAAATCTCTAGTGCACGCTCAGATGTAAGACGAGTTACTGCACGACCAAACAGTGTTTCTGCCTGTCCTTCTGTTGGAGCAAATAAACCAACCCACACACCGTCTTTAAACTTACCAAGAAGTTCTGGGTACAGCTTTGCTAACCGAGGTAACAAAATCATTAGAGTAACTACAGTGTCAGCAACTGTTTCTGACTTACCTGACTGACGTGCAGCAAGTGCAGTTATCTCTTCAGCGTCATTGATAATCACTGACTCCATAATGCGTCGTGCTAAAGGCTTTTGATATGGGTGCAAGTCATGGCCTACTAGAACTTTTAAAAAGTCCATCATCTTGTCAATTAGCTTGTCTACAAATTGCTGAGAGAGCTCATCAAGCTCTTCTTCTTTTTCAAGCTCTATCTGCTCAAGGTCTTCTTCCTGTAAATAAAACTCAGGATTAATTTCCTCAAACTTCTCGTCATCAAAATCAATAGGCATTATTTCCTCATTAATTGACTAGACCCACATTGCTGTGGGCCATCGCCAGACCAGGAGAGAGGTGAAGCAGGAAAATAGTAGCACACACTACGCACGTTTCTTTAGTTCCTTGGCGATTGCATTAAAAACTTCAGTTCCCAGTACAACTTCATCAAGAAGGTCGTTGTTGTGACTCTTCTGCCATTCTGTAATAAGTTTGCCAATCGTGTACATGGACTGCTCCATCCACAGAATCAAGTCTGGCGTTGATATCTTTGAGACTCTCTTCTCTATCTGAGTCTGGGGCTGTCCATCCTGCTTCTTCCGTAAAATCATCGTAGGTTACTTCCCGTGTGTTGAGTGCCGATTTAAGTGCGTCTTCTTCAGTTTTAAAGCCAGTCCACTTGCCGAAGGCTAGTGCTTTGTACTTAGGTAATCTTACTAAAAAGGGTTCAGAAGTCCTAAAAGGTTCTTCTATTTCTTGCGTCCATCCACGCACAACAAACTTTTTGCCCCAAATAACAGGTAAGTCAATTAGTTGTACAAAGTGTTTTGGTCCGATGTTGTGTACCTTTGGCATTTATCTTCCTCTTGGGTTTTTTCCACCCTTAGATGGGTTCTTACCACGTTTGCTTTGAGCAATTGTTTTGTACATAGTCTTAGTCTGTCCTGGAACTTTTCCTTTTACTGCAATTTGAGCACCACGACTATAGCGGTAGAACGCCTGCTGTGCTTTCTTAGACAGGCTTGATACATCTGCTGGACCACGAGGCTTAAAGTCAAGCATACGAGCAATGATAGCTCCCTTAGAACGGTTGGCCTTAAACGCAGCCCACTCACCGCCTGAAACTTCGTAGTAGTTGTAGAAGGTTCCGTCGCGGAAAATAACCGTAAGTTTTTCTTCATCTTCATCGTAACCAGCAGCAACTGTTCTTGGTCGGTCTGGATTAGTAGTAGAGGTTGGAACTACAGTGATATCAGCTGGAGATGTATCTTCCATCTCATCTGGTTGAAAACCAGGTATTCTCCAGTTAGATGGATTGTCTAACTGGTCTGTGTTCATATTATGATTAAAGTCAATAATCTCGTATACGCTACGGCCAGGTGCATCGCCCTCTGCGGTTCTGTAGTCTTCACCAGCCCAATTAGCGTAGTTTGTAGGATTGTAATAATCCATTGACTGACTATCATCAAACATGATGTCAGAGATGCGGTTGAAAGAACCTTTAGAAGATGCGGTTACTCCGCCTTGAAAATCATCACCGAAAATATCTCGGCCTATTGCATTCATCATTTCCTGAGCAGACGGAGCAGCCCTCCGAGAAGAGCTGCTTCCGCCTGTAGGACGTACCATAAATAAAGCCCTAATTAATTAGGACGCTGCTGCCCATGGTGTGATTGTTACTGCTGCACCTGGAGCTGTGTTGTTTGCGCCTGCTGCAACTGACTGTGTCTTGATTGTTCCAGCAACACCTGTGAGACCAGCAACAGTAAGACCTGTTGTTGAAAGCGCACCAGAAGTTGTGGTTGTGAAAGAAACAGTGTTTGTAGCAACTGCTGTAACTGTCCATGTACCGTTGAGAGCTGTATCTGGTGATACGAGGTCTGCAACTGTAATCTTTGTTCCAACAGGGTACTTAGCACCAGCACCTGATGAGGTGATTGTTGCTGTTGTACCTGTACGTGATACTGCTGTGATTGTTGAAGCTGCGTTTGTAGCTGCTGTTGCAGTTGTAGGAACGAGTGATGCGTCCTTCATTGCGTCTGTTGCAAGAGCTGTTGTAAGACCAAGTACTGAAGGTACGAGTACATAGTCAGTTGCACCAACTACATCTTCGCCTGCTGTGTTTGGTGAATATTGTGGAAAACCGTTCCATCCTGAAAGAGCAATGATGTGGTTATCTAATGCTGGGTCTAGACGACCTGTTGATGTATCTGGGCGAGCATCGTTTGGTTGAATAGGGAAGTTTCCCCATACAAAGTCAATTGCAACTTCGCCTGCGGAATCTAAAAGATTTCCGTTGTTATTTACTGCCATGATGTCTACTTTCTCTAGAGAGGTTTGGAATTTCCCCATGCGCTTAGGGGAACCTTAAAGATAGTATCCAAGACTATTGACGTGATGTCAGCGTTTATTCCTCACAGATGTGGTCATCAAGGTCTTCTTGAATTAAGATGACTTCACAATGACGGCATTTAAAGAATCTAATGTCATCTAATCCAACGTGTAAAGAATCTGAGTGACTAGGGTCAACTGCCATTTCTGGTTCAGCTAAAACTTCTGGAGGAAAAGGTCCTCTAGGAGCGTGCACTACTGAAGGTATTGCGTGACCCTGTACCGCAAATTTGCGAATGACAGGCATTATTCTTCAGGTGTTGTCGGCTCTTCTTCAACGACAGGTTCTTCAACCGCAGTCTTTGATGCCTTCTTAGAGGACTTTGTTGCTAAAGCCTCAAATGCATTTGATTGTTCTTGAACCATTTCTTCAGAACGCTTTAGTAGACCAGCGTTTTTACGGTCATTGAGAAACTTCGGCAAGTGCATAGAGCAGTAAGGGATTGTATGAGAAGGTGTAATCTCATAAATCCAAACGGAAGCGTTAGTGCAATTAGCGCATGTTGTCATTGTTCTACTCCTTAGTTAGCAGTCCCACTTACGAAGTGAGAGGGCCTTTCTTGTTGGTCTTCCTTTTTCGTCCTTCATAGGACCAGGCATTCCGCCCATCCTAGCGCAGAAAGATTTACGACGTGCTGCAGACTTGGGAGATTTCTTTGCTTGGTCTGCTGACACAGGTGGTTTTAAATTATGTCCTTGCGCTTTTGCAGAAGCTCTACCTTTAGCATTTAATCCGCCTTCAGGATTCTTTCCTTCTTTGCGAGTCCATGCAGGGGTTTTGTGCGCTTTTTTATGCGCTTTCTTTTTTGTAGTCATTACTTCTTCTTAATACCAACCATGCGGCCAGTTGTCTTATCACGAGTTACTGTTGGCTGTCCTTTAGCAGGAACAGCTTTCTTAGCTGCTGCCTTCTTTGCAGGAGCAGCAGTAGGTGTAGGGTTTTTTAAAGAAACCATTCTTCCACCAGGTCCGCGTGTAACTGTTGGTTGTGGTCCTTTAGGAGTTGCAGGAGCTGCTGCTGGTGTAGAAGCACGGTTCCCTGGCATACCAACAAAAGATTTAGTTTGTCTTGGAGCAACTGTTGGTGTTGGGTTAGTTGCAGGACTTGGCGGTGTCTTTAAAGTAAAACTAGCGGATGCTTTGCCACTAGTAATGGACACAGGTGTTCCGCCTTCTCCTGCAGATGCAACGCGAGACAGCAAGTCTGTAGCGTGCTTATGTGCAACTCCAGCTTCACGTACGCGTAGGCTGGACTCTGTACGAAGCTTTCCTGTTGAAAGATGATGCTCAACAGCTGCCTTCTCTATGTCGTTGTTGTGTCCAAGAACAATCTTCTTTATCTCATGACGACGGCCCGCACCATCTTCTTTTAAACGTTGATTGTGCTCTTGAGCCGAAAGAGATGATGCTTGTTCATGACCTTGCGCAGATAGTGCGGAAGCAATTCCACCTTGATGAGAAGCTAAGTCTTTTGCAAGTTCGTTACTGTGGTGAGCTGCTTCTAACCCCATCTGATGTGACAACACCATTTGGCTTGTACCTGTTGCACGAGCAGACATATCGCTAAAGAATTTGCTTGGGCCAGATGTGCTCACTGGCTTGTTGTATCTGCTTAGGTCCATGTGCTAATAGTCCCTTACTTTTGGTCTTCTGTTTTGTTATTCACTAAGCAATTTTCAATACCGATAAGTCGCTCACTCAGGTCATCAAAAGCGTCCATTATCAACACTTGATTTTCGTATAACCTGTCTACACGGTCTTTTACAGTTGTGAAACCACCGTTTTGGCTTAATTCGCCATCCATGTTGTTAAGGCGTTCCATCACACCTGGGACACGGTCACGACCTGGGGCTTCTTCTTCACCTTCCCAATCGCGCATGAACCGCTCTGCCCATTGAGCCCAACGTTTTACTCGTTTGTATAGTGGACTCAAGAGCACCCCCACACTAATGAGAGCACCAGCGACAATACCTAAAGTCATAAAAGTGTTTGTCACTGGTGCTACTCCTCTAAATTACTTTGAGCCGAAGCCGTATGATGGGTCTTTTGGGTTTACAAACTTTGCTGCTGGACCGAGAAGACCTGCAATGAAAGCGTTTACCAAAGTCTTTGGGTCTGAAATTCCGCTCATATAGAGCGCAGCAACAGCAGCAATAGATGCACGAAGCCAAGTAGCTCCTGCAGCCTTAAGTGTATTGATATCCATGGTTCTCCTTACTGAGTGCCCTACTCAGAGACAATAGTCTCTTATTCTTCGCGGTTACGCAGCGGATACGTGATAGCCCATGCAACTAATGTCGCAATAATTGCGTAACCAACAATTGTTTTTGCAGAACCATCTAGAACTACCCAAGCAATAAACATGCCAAGTAATGTCCATAGTTGGTCAATCATGTCCTTTAGTACTTTCATTGCTTGCGTCTCCTTACGCCTTTGCTATCACCTGATGGGCCTCCACCACCAGAACTTCCACCCCCACCAGAAGAGGAACTTCCAGTAGAGCCTGTTGCAGCAGCGGCTGCATTTATCGCAGCACCTGCAGCAACAACCGTTGCAACAACCGCTTCGGTTGCTTCTTCACGTTCTTCGTCTGACATATCTGCGCCAATACTTCCAAGAGCTGCTAAAGCTGCGCCTGGGTCTGACAGTGCTGTTGCTAATAGTTCTCCAGGATTTTCTAACAACTCAATTTGTGCAGCAACTTCAGCGGTGATTACAACTGCATTACCGTTTTCGTCGGTACGCACATCAACTGGTGTTTCTGCAGGCAAGTCTTTGTATTCAATTCCTGCTTCTTGTATAGCAGATGCAGAAAGTGCTTCACCAGGAGCAACCGACTCTAGAAGTGCAGTTACAACAACCGTTTTTTGTTCTTCAGTTAGTTTACCTTCTTCGGCAGCCTTCTTCAGTGCTTCTTCTTCTGCTTTTTTAGCAGCTTCTTCTGCTGCAAGTTTTGCTGCTTCAGCTTTAGCATCTTCTTCAGCTTGTGCCTTTGCTTCAGCTTCTGCTGCTGCTTTGTCTGCTTCTGCTTTTGCAGCTTCTTCAGCTTTAGCTTTTGCTTCAGCTTCTGCTGCAAGACGGTCTGCTTCAGCTTTAGCTGCAGCTTCTTCAGCAGCAATTCGTTCTGCTTCTAAGCGTGCTTCTTCTTCAGCCTTTGCTTTTGCTTCTGCCTCTGCAGCAAGTCTGTCAGCTTCTGCTTTTGCAGCCGCTTCCTCTGCTGCTATACGGTCAGCCTCTGCTTTAGCTGCTGCTTCTTCAGCAGCAATTCTTTCTGCTTCAGCTTTTGCAGCAGCAGCTTCTGCAGCTAATCTGTCAGCTTCAGCTTTTTCTGCAGCGGCTTCGGCAGCTAACCTTTCAGCTTCCGCTTTTGCTGCTGCTTCAGCTGCTGCTGCATCTCGTGCTGCTTGTTCTGCTGCTGCTTTCTCCGCAGCAATACGTGCGGCTTCTGCTTCAGCTGCTAACTTCTCTGCTGCTTCTTTTTCAAGCCTTGCTTTCTCGGCTGCTGCAAGTGCTGCAAGTCTTTCTGCTTCTGCTTGAGCTGCCGCTTGCTCTGCTGCAATACGTGCAGCTTCTGCGGCCGCTGCTTGTGCAGCAGCGATTCGTGCGGCCTCTGCAGCGGCTGCTTGTTCAGCGGCAACTCGTGCTGCCTCTGCTTCTGCTGCAACTCGTGCGGCCTCTGCTGCTGCAGCTTGTTCTGCTGCAACTCTTGCAGCCTCTGCTGCCAATGCTGCTTGTCTTGCTGCTTCTGCAGCTGCAGCTTGCTCTGCAGCTATGCGGGCTGCTTCTGCTGCGGCTGCTTGTTCAGCTGCTATACGAGCCGCTTCTGCTGCTGCAGCTGCGGCTGCTTCTGCAGCGATACGAGCCATATTAGGAACTAGCAATGACACTTCATTGGAACGACCAGAGTAAAGACGTTGAGTGTCGTTGTCCCCTCGGATAGAGAAGGTGTATGTAGAGTCTAAACCACCACTACCAGCAAACACTTCTTGTCCTATAGATACAGTTGTGTTTAACGCATTAGCATCTCCAACATTACCTGTTGCAATACCCCAACCTGCAGAAGTGCCGTTAGTAAAGAAGATTGCATAACGCTCTGGAGGTGTTCCTCCGCTTGGGGCATTCCAAGTAAGAGTTACAGTGCCACCATCTATTGTTGCAATTAAGTTTGTTGGTGCGTTGACCACAGGTGCGACATAAGGAGGGATAGCTGCTAAAGCTGCTTGTGCATTAGCAAGTCGTTGTTGTGCTGCTTGCAAGACGGCTAATAAAGCAGGGTCTTTAATCATCGTTGGAGTTGTTGCACCAAACCATGCGGCAGGCGTTACTTGCCAGTTTCCAGACGGCTCTGTGACGTAAAGCGTTGAGCAAGCTCCGCCACCGTTCTCGTAGAACCAGGCGTCAATAGCATACGGAGTTCCTGCAGTTAGTTGAACCCCTGCACCCCAGGCACCGTTGCATCCTTTATCAACCCACTCATCAATTGCTACTTGACCGTTTACTGTCATGTAGAAACCGTCATCTGCAATATTCATGAACTGGTATTGACCAGTATTAGGGACGGTAATAGTTCCGTAATAGTGCACAGTTACATGGTCTGAGTTGCATCCAAGTACTGAACCGCTACCCCAGTTAGATGCAATCTGTGACACAGTCAATGTTGCACATAGGTTTGCTTCGTCAGGTGTTCGGCTCATTGTGTTGTTATAAACTTTTGCAGTTAAACCTGAAGCAGTAGTTGCAGTTGAAGTGTCAGGTATTAACAGGGTGTCATAGTTTGTTTGTGCAATACTCACAGCTGCTTGTGCAGCGTTGACTTCTTGAGTCGCTGCAGCAACTCGTGCGTTGTACTCTTCAAGAGTATTTGCGTATGCTGGTGTGACAAATACTGCGGGTAAAAGTGCCGCAGATATAAATACGAATAGTGCTGCGAATTTTCGCAGTGCTTTCATTAACCCCTCAAAAGTTAATAAGACCCTCTGAGAGTATTAAAGCAGAAGTTACATTGGTTTTCTTAGCTTATTAATAATTTGTTTTGAACCAACATCACCTGAAGCGTTAACAGACTCTCCCTGAACACCGCGTCCTCTACTTGCCCAAGCAAATATTGATGCACGTGTCTCAGATTTAAACCTTGACGGTGTAGAAACAAATCTTTGTTCAACACCTTTTCTGTTGTTAACTTTAAGTGGTCGTCGGTTTAGCTGAGGCTCCATTAGTAACTACCGCCATCTCCGTAACTTCCAGCAGATGTTCCGCCCATTCCACTATAGTCACTTGCTGATTGACCTGAAGAAGGTTCTAGATTACCTGGCGTATTAGTTCCTGAAGACTGTGTTTGTAAAACATTTCCAGCCATAAGTGAGCCAGTCATATATGGGTAGGAACCCCACCAGTAACCATTGCCAACAAATCCTCGTTCCCCTACAGGGCGAGCAAATCTTTGACGCTGTTGGTCTTCTGCGGTCTCAATTGCTCCGTCAAACTGATGACCTAAGTTTCTGTTGCTCATGATGTTTTATCCAAGTTCTCTTTGTTGTATGCACCTACGTCTTGCTTTACTGCTCCGTACATTCCTAGCCCATAAAACTGTTGACCAGAAAGTGGTTGCCACAACTTGTAATAGTCAACCATTGTCAGTGGGTTATCTGTCGGCATAAATAAATAAACCTTCTGGGTCATGCACTTGAACTGACTGTTGAACTAAAGTGTACCCAGTTTCCCGTGCGTGATGTCCGCAAAAATAAAGCTCCCCAGTTAACAAGGTTGCACGAACCATTGCTCGTGCAGCACACTTGTCACAGCGGTCTAATGCTGTTAACTCGCGTTGTGCGTGGGCTGTGTCTATCAATTGCTAAACCCTGGGCTTGGTGGCTTACTTGCAGTAGCTCCAGCAAAGTTATCTTGTGCAGCGTTTATCGCAAGAGGCTTTTCTCCTTCAAACTTTTTAGTTTGAGGCATTGCTCCTTTGAACTCTTCATTAGATAACATGGGTTTAGTTTACCCCTTTCCTAGAATAAGTACGGGCATAATACGGAGATGGAGTCCAAAGAGTTCTTGGAACGTTATACTTGTGCTCTGTGTAGTAAACGATACGTAGTACCTGATTTAGCACGTATGTGCGAGAAAAAACACTTGGAGAACTCTGATGCCTAAGTACGAATACGCCTGTATCCAGTGCGATTTAGATTACGAAAAAGAGCGTAGCATCCATGATGCAGAACCTGAATACATCTGCAACAAGTGTGGCTACGCTCTTCAACGTGTCTTTAACTCTTTTGGCCTTCAGTTCAAAGGCTCAGGGTTTTATAAAACTGGTGGTTAGTTAGAGTTCTCTTCTTTGGTCACAAGTCCACCAAACTTAGTTGCCTTGTCTGCTGCTTGACGTTCTTCAACTTCAACGTCTGCAACAGTTTTAGCGCCTTTATCAACAGTTGAAAATGCAGCGTTGATTTCATCAAGGCTAAGCTTTCCATCGTCCATAAATGCACGAGCTAACTTCTCAACAACTGCGGCGACCGCAGTCAGACCAGCAACTAGTACTGCTTGTGCTACTGGAATACCTGCAACGGCACCAGCTCCAATTACTGCAAGACCGCTTGCTGCAAACACCGCAACAATACGCATCAATACATT